>Ga0207933_1000652_pt1 | contig 31837 bp, 24 predicted proteins | sample NGESurdeep092012_4_FD_184488 | JGI IMG/M metagenome (GOLD analysis project Ga0207933, IMG submission 184488) | Arctic peat soil microbial communities from Barrow, Alaska - NGEE Surface sample F53-3 deep-092012 (SPAdes) | ecosystem: Environmental > Terrestrial > Soil > Wetlands > Peat ... | reverse complement strand
TGCGTCCGGTTTTGTGCAGGGGCTGGAGCGTAAGATAACCGTGGACCGCGGCCTGCCGAGCGGTTTTACCCCAAAGCGCGTGAGGGTTCGTTGCTCTTCTGGCTGCTCTACGAAAAGCTGTTTCCTTACTTCCGGTACTTCCGGATCTTCCGCTACGTCACGTTTCGCTGCGTGTTCGCGAGCCTGACGGCGCTGATGATCGGGCTGCTCATCGGGCCGTTTGTGATTGACCGGCTGCGGCGGTTTCAGATCGGGCAGTACATTCGCGAAGAAGGCCCGGAGAGCCATCAGAAGAAGGGTGGGACGCCGACGATGGGCGGCGTGCTTATCTGCATCTCGATCCTGGTCCCAACGCTGCTTTGGAGCGACCTCTCGAATCCGTTTGTATGGATGGCGATGTTCGCGACCGTGGCTTTTGGGTCGATTGGTTTCGCGGACGACTACATCAAGATTGTGAAGAAGCAGAATCTCGGCCTGACCTCACTGCAGAAGCTGGTGTTGCAGTTCGTTGTAAGCGCGGTGATTGCGGTCTGGCTGGTTTGGCTGCAAGGCGTGGGCTATTATTCGACGCGGCTGATGGTGCCGTTCGTCAAGGGTTTTCGACCGAACCTGATTATCGACAGTCTGCTTTCCTCTCCGCATCTGGTGTGGCTGGCGTTTCTGCCGTTTGTGGTCTTCGTGATGCTGGTGATTACGTTTTCAAGCAACGCGGTGAATCTTACCGACGGGCTGGATGGGCTGGCGATAGGCTGCACGATCGTTGCGGCTGGGGCGCTGACGGTGCTGACGTATGTCAGCGGCCATGTCGTGTTTGCGGACTATCTTGAGCTGCAACGCATGCCGGCTGTCAGCGAGCTGACGATCTTCTGCGGAGCGATGGTGGGCGCGAGTATCGGCTTCCTCTGGTACAACGCTCATCCGGCGGAGATTTTTATGGGCGATGTCGGCTCGCTGGCCCTGGGTGGCGCAATTGCGACTGTGGCCGTGATCATCAAGCAGGAGCTGCTGCTGCCGTTTATTGGTGGCGTGTTCATCCTGGAGGCGGTCAGCGTGATGCTGCAAGTGGGTAGTTATAAGCTGCGAGCAGGCAAGAGGATCTTCAAGATGGCGCCGCTGCATCATCACTTCGAGCTGATGGGATGGAGTGAGTCGAAGGTGATTACGCGCTTCTGGATTATGGCGCTGGTGTTCGCGCTGTTTGCACTGACGACGTTGAAGCTGCGGTAAAACTAGTGCGAGAGGTGCAAGACGCTATGCCGAAAAAAACACTTGTAGAGGAACTTGAGAGCGAGGGGTTCGTTCAAGGTTACGCGCGGATGTGGCCAAGGGATGTATTTGACTGCGTCATTAGTCCGGCCGGAAAGAAAAAGCGCTATTTGGCTCGTCAGCTTGAGATTCTGCAGAAGCCAGGAGTGTACATACTTTATAGGAATGAAACACCTTACTACATCGGTAAAGCAGGAGGCTGGTTATGGCAGCGTCTTCATATCCATGCCAGAAAGCCAGGTACAAGATATGGCGATTTTTGGAACTACTTTTCAGTATTTGTGATTGAAAACGACGCCCATAGGGATTTTGTGGAAGGGCTGCTCATCGCGGCTATGCCCACTGCTAATAGTGCGCGGCCGCGTCTGGAGAGAGATCCATTACCTAAAGAAGTGAGACAAATGATGCGAAACCGTCGAGACTTCATGTTCGATATGACTATTGAGAGCGACGAGGAAGAAGGAGCATAGTGGAACTTCGCAGTAAGCGGGTACTCGTCGTCGGCCTTGGTAAAAGCGGGCTGGCGGCGGCGCGCTTCTTGAAGGATCGCGGGGCGCGGGTTACGGTGAGCGACATTCGGCCCGCCGGTCTGATTGCGGAGTTGCCGTCGCTACTGGATGCGGGGATCATGGTCGAGACCGGAAGCCATGGGCTGCTGACCTTTCGGCGGCAGGATCTGATTGTGGTCTCGCCGGGTGTACCGGCGAATACGCCGGAGCTGGCGCAGGTTCGTGCGCTGGGGACGCCGATCCTCGGTGAGCTGGAGTTGGGCGCGAGCTTTCTACAGGGTGAGATTGCGGCAATTACCGGGTCGAATGGGAAGACGACGACGACTACATTACTAGGTGAGATTTTGAAAGCGAGTGGCAAGCCGACGCTGGTGGGCGGCAACATTGGCCGGCCGGTGGTGGAGATGGTGGCGGAGTCCACGCCGGAGAGTTGGAGCGTGCTGGAGGTTTCCAGTTTTCAGCTGGAGACAATTCAGAGCTTTCATCCGCGTATTGCCGTGGTGCTGAATATTACGCCCGACCATCTGGATCGGCATGGAAGCTTTGAGGCTTATGCGGCGGCGAAGGCGAGGATTACGGAGAACCAGGCGGCGGATGATTTCCTGGTGTTGAATGCTGAGGATAAACAGACGCAGAGGGTGGCGGCGAAGACGCGCGCGCAGATTTTCTGGTTCAGCCCTCGGCGGCAGGTGAAGCAGGGCACGTTTGTCCAGGGAGAGAGTATCTTCTTTCGTGCGAGCGAAGGCGGGAAGGCTGAGCCGGTGCTGCCTGTGGCGGAGATTCCGCTGGCAGGCGCGCACAACGTGGAGAATGTGCTGGCGGCTGTTTGCGCGGCGCGTTTAGCGGGAGTGGATAGTCAGACGATTCGTGGCGCGGTGAAGGCGTTTCATGCGGTGGAGCACCGGCTGGAGTTTGTGCGAGAGATCGGCGGGGTGCGATGGTTCAACGATTCCAAGGCAACGAATGTGGATGCGACGGCGAAGGCAGTCGAGGCGTTTCCGGGCGGGATTTATCTGATTCTTGGCGGCAAGGACAAGGATTCGGACTATAGCACGCTGGCGCCGCTGCTGCGCGAGAGGGTGCGCGCGGTTATCACGATTGGTTCGGCCGCGGAAAAGATTGAGACGCAGCTCGCGGGTGTCGTGAAGATAGAGAGAGCGGGAGCGATGGAGCGGGCAGTTGCCTGGGCGCAGCAGCAGGCCAGGGCAGGCGACGTGGTGCTGCTGGCGCCGGCATGCTCCAGCTTCGACCAGTTTGAGAACTACGAGCACCGCGGGCGTGTCTTCAAGGAGCTCGTACACGCGCTCAGGTAGCAGGGCAGGGAATGGCAAAGCGCGTTGGCATTGATAAGTGGCTCTTCGGCACGGTACTTCTGCTGGTGCTGTTCGGGCTGGTGAGCGTGTTCTCGGCGTCGGCGGTGCTGGCCAAGGCGACGCTGGGGTCGCCGTATGCGTATGTGATCCGGCAGGCGATATGGGCTGGGTTAGGGCTGGTCGCGCTGTTTGTGCTGATGCGCGTGGACTATCGGCGATACAACAATCCGAAGATCATCTTTCCGTTGATGGCGCTGACTGGAGTGCTGCTGCTGGTGGTCTTTGTGATGAGCGGCATGAACGGAGCGCATCGCTGGGTTCGGATGGGCGCGACTACGATCCAGCCGTCGGAGCTTGCCAAGCCGGTGATCGTCATCTTTCTCGCGTGGTTTCTGCAGACGCGGATGCATGCGATCGACAACGTGAAGGAGACGATTCTGCCGGCGGTGATTCCGCCGCTGGTCTATATCCTGCTCATCCTGAAGGAGCCGGATCTGGGCACGGCGATGGTCTGTGCGGCCGTGCTGATGCTGATGCTGTATCTGGCGGGCATGCAGCTGAAGTGGATCGGCGTGGCGTTGCTGGCGGCTGCGCCGGTGCTCTATTACATGCTGTTTCATGTGGCGTTCCGCGCGGCGCGCATGAAGGCCTTCTGGAACCCGGAGGCCGATCCACGGGGCGCGGGCTTCCATATTATGCAGTCGCTGATTGCTGTCGGCACGGGCGGGATTCGCGGCAGGGGTTTGATGGAAGGCGTGCAGAAGCTATTCTTTCTGCCGGAGCCGCATACGGACTTCATCTTCGCGAATATCTGTGAAGAGCTCGGGCTGATTGGCGCGCTTTGCGTCGTGGCGGCGTTCTGCATTCTTGGTTATCGCGGGCTGCGCGCGGCATTTCGATCGACGGACCCGTTTGCGCGATTTCTGGCGTTCGGATTGACGATCGCGATTCTTGTGCAGGCGTTCTTCAATATCAGTGTGGTGCTGGCGTTGGTGCCGACCAAGGGCATTCCGCTGCCGTTTATCTCGTCCGGCGGAACGAGCGTCTTTGTGACACTGGCCTGTATGGGCGTGCTGCTGAATATTACGCGCGAGATCGATTAGAAGCAGTGAAGAGTGAGTAGTGGATAGTGAATAAGACGGACGCGCGTCTGCGGGTGATGATCGCTGGCGGAGGAACCGGTGGCCATGTGATTCCGGCGCTGGCGATTGGGCGCGAGCTGCGTGACAAGCATGGGGCTGAGCTGCTGTTTGTGGGGACGGCTCGCGGGCTCGAGACAAAGCTCGTGCCGGAGGCTGGTTTCAAGCTGGAGCTGGTGCGGTCAGGGCAGTTGAAGAACGTTTCGCTGAAGACACGTGTGAGGACATTTGCGGATGTGCCGTTGGGAGTGGTGCATTGCCTTCGGTTGCTGAAGGAGTTTCGGCCACAGGTAGTGGTTGGTGTCGGCGGGTATGCAAGTGGGCCGGCGATGATTGCGGCACTGCTCAAGCGTGTGCCTACGCTGGCGTATGAGCCGAATGCGGTGCCGGGGATGACGAATCGGCTGCTGGGCAAGCGTGTGAGCGCCGCCGCAGTCAACTTTGCGCCGACGGTGAGATATTTTCGGAACGCTGAAGTTACGGGCGTTCCTGTGCGGCCGGAGATCTTTGATTTGCCGCCGCGTCCGGCGGGTGCGCCGCCTCGGTTGTTGGTCACGGCGGGAAGCCAGGGCGCCGCGGTCTTCAACGATGTGATGCCGCGGATTGCGGCGCGGCTGTTGCGACAGGTTCAGGGGCTGACGATCGTGCATCAATCGGGAGCGCGGCATCTGGAGACGACACGGGCGGCTTTTGCGGCCAGTGGGGCGGACGCCTCGCGGTGGGCAGTCGAGGCGTTTCTCACGGATATGCCTGCGCAGTATGCGGCCGCGGATCTGGTGCTGGCGCGCTCGGGAAGCACCGTGGCGGAGTTGTGCGCGGCAGGCAAGCCGTCGCTGCTGGTGCCGTTTGCGCAGGCGGCCGACGATCATCAGCGCAAGAACGCGGAGGTATTGGTGGAGGCTGGCGCTGCGGCGATGCTGCTGCAGCGGGATGCGACGCCGGAGGCGATGGAAGGTGCGTTGGTGGAGTTGTTGCTTGATTCGGCGCGGCGCGAGAGGATGGCGGCGGCTGCGCGAGGCCTGGCGCGGCCGGGCGCGCTGGAGCGAATCGCGGCGATGGTGCTTCGGCTGGCCGAACGCTAAGAACGGCGATCGAGTGCAGCTCAGGATGGGTGTGAGCAAAGGAAAGGCTGGGGACGAATCCCCAGCCTTGTTGTTGCTGCGTATTTCGGACTAGCGGTGTCCGCCGCCGCTGTGGCCACCGCCGCCGCCGCCGCCGGCATGACCACCGCCGCCTCCACCACCACCGCCATGGAAGCCTCCACCGCCTCCGCCGCCGTGGTATCCGCCGCCACCGCCCGAAGGAGCGCTGTAGCTGCGGCTGGGCGCGCTGTAGTTATGAGACGCCGGTGCGCTGTAGTTGCGGGCCGGAGCGCTGTAGTTACGCGCTGGCGCACTGTAGCTGCCGCGGCTGGCGCCGTTGTAGCTCTGCCCACGGTTGTAGCTGCCGGTGGCTCCGCGATTGTAGTTTCCGGCTGCGCCGCGGTCATAGTTTCCGGCCGCGCCGCGGTTATATCCGTTGAAGCCGCCGCGGTTCGCGACGCCCGCATTGCCATGGAAGCCCTCGGCTCCGCCGTTGCCATGGAAGCCTTCGGCTCCACGTTCGGTACCGTGGATGGTCGAGCCGTGGAAGCCCTCGCCGCCACGCGCACTGGCGAAGCGTTCAGGAGGATGCGCGTTGAAGGAGGCGCCGCCGGGACGGCCGTTGAAGCCGGCATAGGAACGGTTGTAGAAGTTGCCGTGGAAGCCGTGACCGAAGTGGTTGTAGGCGCGGTTGTACCAGAAGTGCCCACCGTGCCAGTAGCCGCCGTAGAAGCCGGTGCCGAAGTAGCCGAAGCCGTAGTTAATGCCGCCGTAGTAGCCCACAGTGCGGCCCCAGTAGCCGGGATACCAGAGGTAGGCGCCGCCGCCCCAGCCCCACCAGCCGGGTGTCCAGAGCGCGTCCTCGTAGGGTGGTTCGACCCAGGCGCCGTCGACCCAGTAGTAGCCGTCGGGGCCCCAGGCCCAGTAGCCGGGTGTCCAGATGTAACCATCGCCGGGGCATTCGGGCTGCGCATAGACGGGGATGGCGGGAGGCGCGATGCCGACCGAGACGAAGACGGCTGCATGCGCCTGCGGTGTGGGCAGGGCCAGTGTTGCGGCGCCGGCAAGAGCGGCTGCTGTAAGAAGATTCCGTACTGTCCGTTTGATCTGCATGTCGTTCCCTTCCGGCGGCACCTCGATACCCGTCCATTTTACGAGGGTTTGCGGATGCGCGAGCGGAGAGAATTCCGGCCAGATGGTTGTCTGGACGGATTCTGGCTGATTAGACACAGGTTGAGGTCATTTGTTGCGGCGAAGGATCTATGCGCGTTACTACCAGCCGCGGTCGATCTTCTGCCATCCGTGGAACTGCCGCATCAGCTTGAATTCCCGGTGGTAGTAGAGCGGCAGCTCCAGATAGCCGAATCGCAGGTTCTGCATCCCCAGCAAGGGCAGGGTCCAGCAGGTGCAGTAGAGAAACACCGCCACCAGCAGCGGCGCCCTCCATGGTTTTCCCGCTCCCACGGGCTTCGCATTTGCACTCGGTTGAAAGCCCTGGGCGCGCCGCGCAGCCATCAGGATCACCAGCAGCAGGCACACCACCTGCATCTGAATCCACCGTCCCCAATCGATCGAAAGATAGAACAGCGGCAGTGAGGCAACCGCGCAGAGCGCCGCAATCCCCGAGATGACCTTGACCTCGAAGTGCAGACGATCTCTTCTGTACAGCACCACCAGAGTTGCTATGAAGGGAGCGAACGCGAGTACCGCGAGCACCGCATACAGCGGCCAGTAGTGGAGATTCGCGAGCTCCTCCTGGCGGGTGCGCGCCAGCGTCCAACCCAGGTGCCCGATTGCACCTCCGCACAAGTTTCTAAAGTCGTCCGTTCCCAGCCACTTTCCACCCACGGACTTGCACACAGCGATCGCGGTCGCCTCATTTCCCTGGTGATGCAGGACTGCATCGATCAGCAGCGCGGCCACAATAAACGGGAGAGTCATCACCTTCGCCGCATACTTCAGGTCTTTGGCGCTCAGGGCCACCGCCGCAAAGAAGTAGGGGAAGCAACAGTACAGCGCGTCATGGGAGAGGACCATGACGGCGAACAGCGCAGTGATGCTGAGCGACAGCAGCACAGTGGAGACTCCTCTTCGAAGCAGAAGGATCGTTGCCACCAGGGCAGCCATCACGAGCTCGTCCTTGCGAAGCCCGGTCATCGCAGTGAGGATGATGAACGCCAGTGCCGCCGGCGAGAACATCATCGCGTACCACAGGACGGTGCGCCGCAGGGGAGCGGCCAGCTTGTAGACGCCGCACAGGAACGCCAAATAGATGGCGATCTCCACCGCCGCCGCCATCCAGGGCGGCGGAACGTGCACCGCGCGCGCGGCCAGGAGGATGAACTCGCCTGCCAATCCGCGCCGTACGAAGCCGTCGCTGTAGTTGACGAGCCAGTCCCCGATCGGATACGCGGTCGCGAAGCACATGTCGTACAGGGTGTTAAAGATTGCGTCCAGCGCGAGCGCGACCATCAGAATAATGAGCGAACGTCGCGAAGCAAACTCGAGAAGGCGATGAATGCCGCCGCTCAAAATCGTGAACCCACTCTGCTCCTCGCTCATTGCTCTCCGGCTATCGACCAGTCGATGGCTAAAGTATAGCGGCCTGATTGCGCGCAGAAGGAGCCTGTTGCCCGTGCTCGCGTCAGGAATGCCAGTGCGATCTTACGGCTGTGCGGGATCCCGCTAGCGCGGAGGTGAAGCCCCACGCGACGGTAGTGGGCGTGGCGAGGAGGGTCAGGTGGTTTGGGCGAGGGCGGGTGCGGCGACGAGCAACAGAGCAGGCGGTGGGTGGCTGTCATCGGTGGGACGAGGATAAGCGCAGAGTTCCGGATGGCTTGCTGGAAATTGTGCAATCCCACCCGTCCGGTTCGCGTATGGATGAGTCCCCGGCTTCAGGCGAGCGCGTGCTTTGTAAGGTGCGCCCGTTCCAGTAGTGAACGGTTTGTGAATATTTGAACCGTTGCCATGCATAGGCAGAGGACACACAAGGTGATGCCGAAGGGCGAACCGTTTCTGTCTCTGGCGAGCCAGGAAGAAGGCATATGTGTAGTCAAATGGAAAGCGACTGTCTCAAGCACCAGAATGGCGATCAAAAAGTAGAAGTGTCGCCGGGCCAACTGAGGCAAGGTTTGATGGACGATAGAGCACTCAAAGAAGTAGGGCTGCTGGCCGCGCTGGGCGCTGAATGTGGCTAAGAAAATGCACGCGGTATAAGGGACGATTGAACCGAGCTGGACGCCGAAAGGGACATTAGTCAACGCGAGAAGGAGAGCAAAACTGACAAACATGATGAGGATCACTGGCAGGAAGAGGGCCGGGCGGTCAAAAGTGGCCGGTTCATGGTCCCTGCATATACAGGGCGCAAAGTCTTGGCGAAGCATGGTCCCCGAAAGCCTATCACTTCGAGAAGCCGGTTCAGATGACGAATCATGGTTCGTGCAGAATGGAGTGGAGAATAGAGAGATGCCACTGCCGGAACATGCCATGTTTGCGCCGTCCCACCGGATCCACTTCATCGGGATTGGCGGCATTGGGATGAGTGGGATTGCCGAGATCCTGCTCACGATGGGATATGCGGTCTCGGGGTCGGACCTGCGCGCGTCGGCGACGACGGAACGCCTGCAACGGCTGGGCGCGACGATCTACATCGGCCATGCGGCGGAGAATGCGCGCGCTTGCGATGTGGTCGTCACGAGCACGGCGGTAGCTCGCGACAACCTGGAGATCCTGGAGGCGCGGGCGCGGAAGACTCCGGTGATTCCGCGCGCGGAGATGCTGGCGGAGCTGATGCGGCTGAAGTATGGCATCGCGGTCGCAGGCATGCACGGCAAGACGACGACGACCAGCATGATTGCGGCCGTGCTGGCCGGCGGTGGACTCGATCCGACGGTGGTGGTGGGCGGGCGCGTGGACGCGATGGGGTCGAATGCGCGTCTGGGACGGTCGCAGTACCTGGTGGCGGAGGCGGATGAGAGCGATCGCTCGTTCCTGAAGCTGTCTCCGGTGCTGGCGGTGGTGACGAATCTCGACCGCGAGCACATGGACACGTATCGGGACATGGAGGACGTCGAGGACGTGTTCGTCGAGTTCATGGACAAGCTGCCGTTCTACGGCGCGGTGACGGCTTGCGTGGACGATGCGCGGCTGCGCGCGGTTCTGCCGCGGGTGTCGCGGCGTGTCTATTTGTATGGCGAGCGCGAGGGCGCGGACTTCCAGCTGCGGCCGATGGCGGCCAACGCGGGTTGTCATGCGAGCTTTGAGGTGGATGCGCACGGGCTGCTGCTGGGGCCGTTCGATCTGCATGTCCCGGGAAGGCACAACCTGCTGAACGCGACGGCGGCGGTCTCGATCGGAATTCAGTTGGGAATTGCTCCCGAGGCGATTGCGGAGGCATTGCGCTCGTTTCGCGGCGTGGACAGGAGATTTCAAATCAAGGGCAAGGCAGCGGGCGTTACGGTCGTGGATGATTATGGGCACCATCCGACGGAGATCAAGGCGACGCTGCAGGCGGCGCGCGAGTGCGGTTATGGGCGCGTGCTTGTGCTGTTTCAGCCGCATCGGTTTACGCGGACCCGCGACCTGATGGGCGAGTTTGCCGGCGCGTTTGGCGATGCCGATGCTCTTGAGGTGCTGGATATTTATGCGGCCAGCGAGGAGCCGATTGCGGGCGTTACGGGCGAGGCGCTGGCGCGTGCGATCCGCGGTGGCGTTTTGAATCGTGGGGCGGCGGTTGAATACGCGGCTTCGGTGGAGGAGGCCGTCGGGAGACTGGTGGCGATGGCGCGGAGCGGAGACATGATCCTCACGCTGGGCGCGGGGAATGTGTCGCAGGCTGGACCGCTGATCTTGGAAAGTTGTCAAGCCCCCAAACCGCCTAAATCAAACAAAACAAAGAGAAAAATCGCTGCACATTAATACCACTCAACTCTCTATAATAGAAATAGAGATCAAAACCCCCAACGAATCTGGGTGCCCCATTCATGACGACGGTCGTATCGTCGGCTTGGGTGGCGTTCGATTTGTGGGTCACTACAGAATTGGCCGCAACCCACACATTCCAGATATTTTCCCCGCAAAATCTCTGGAATCAATATTTTGCCGCGCGAAATTGCCGCAAACCCAACATTCCAAAGAGCCGACCCAGGACGCCGGAGGGGGGACCCCTACCCGCGCAGCCGATATCTTGATGGCTGTCGAATGGACAGCCGCAGCCTCACGAACTGAATCCAGGGATCCTTCGCTTCGCTCAGGATGACCAGCGGAAGAAGAGGAGCAAAGCAGAAGCAGGCCCTTCGCTGGCTTGGGCTTAGCACAAGATCGATCCAGCTTTGGGTGTGAGTTCCTGAGGCGATACCTTTGCGATGGGGGATGTTTTTGCGGGCGGTGGGATCGGTATAGTTGGCGAAGGCGATTTGTCCGCGGCCTGCTCGGGCCAGCCGGAGATGAAGATGGGTTCCAAGCGCGGTGCGGCGGTGCTCGATGCACCGGAGGATGAGTTCACCTCAGAGGTGGATCCGCCGCGACGCGGGTCGGGGCGAAGGCCCTCGATGCGGCGGCCTTCGGAGCTCCGGGACGAGATCGACGACAACGATTTCTATGACCAGCCGGCGTTTCAGCGCCAGCGCGGAGCCTACAAGCTGCGCGTGCGCGGTGGGCTGCCGAAGAGCTGGGTGGGCCGGATTGCGTTTGCCGGCGGCGTGGCGGCGATCGTCGCCGTACTGCTGGCAGGGATTGCCGAGCTGCGAAGTGCGGTGCTGCACGATAGCCGGTTCGTGGTCGCGACCTCGTCGGACGTTCAGATCAGCGGCAATGAGCATGTGACTCGGCCAGAGGTGCTGAGTGTCTTTGGAGCGGACCTGGAGCGGAATATCTTTCGCGTTCCGCTGGCGGAACGGCGCGCGGACCTGGAGCGGCTGCCGTGGGTGGCGCATGCGACGGTGATGCGGCTGCTGCCGGACCGGATCCGGGTGGAGATTACGGAGCGGACGCCGGTGGCGTTTGTGCGGCGGGGAAGCGAGATTGGGCTGGTGGACGCGAATGGCGTTCTGCTGGATATGTCGCCCAATGAAGCGGGCGATCCGCATTATTCGTTTCCGGTGCTGACGGGATTGTCGGCTAACGATCCGCTGTCGACGCGGGCGGCGCGGATGGTGATCTACCGGCGTTTCATGCAGGAGCTGGACAGCTCGGGCGAGGGGTTAACGAAGAACCTGAGCGAGGTGGATGTCTCGGACCCGGAGGATGTGAAGGCGATGGTGACGAGCGGCGGCAGCGATATCCTTGTCCACTTTGGGGATGAGAGTTTTTTGCAACGGTATCGTGAGTTCGAGCAGCATCTGCCGGAGTGGAAGCAGCAGTATCCGAAGCTGGCCTCGGCGGATATGCGGTATGAACGGCAGGTGGTGCTGGAGGTGGGCGGAGTGGCGACTGCTGCAGGAGGAGCTTCGGTGAACGCTGCTGCTGCGCCTGCTGCCGGTGCACAGGCTGCGGGGGCGAGCGCGAGTCCTAAGCCTGCGCATGTGGCCGCGGTAAGTCAGCCAAAGACGAAACGAAGGGTGACGGCTGGCAAAGCGACAGGATCTAATGGCAGACTCTTTGCGAGGCTGGCGGCGGAGCGGCGGGCGCGGGAGGCTCGCGCGCAGCGGACGGTAGCGGCGGGGGCGCAATGAATCCATGAATCCGAAGACGGAGAGCCTGATCACGGTGCTGGACGCGGGGAGCTCGAAGAGCTGCGTGATGGTGGCGGAGCTGGTGGACGGCGTGCTGCGCTATCGCGGGCATGGCGTGGAGCCGTCGCGGGGGATGCGCAAGGGCGTGATCTCGGACCTGGGGCCGGCGGCGGCGGCGATCAATGACGCGGCATTGACTGCGGAGCGCGCGACGAAGGCTCCGATAGAGACGGCTGTCGTTGGAATTGGCGGGCCGCATGTGCGCGGGATGAACTCGCAGGGCGGCATTACGATGGGCAGCCGGATGAAGGAGATTACGCGCGAGGATGTGCGATCGGCGATCGACCGCGCGCGGTCGATTGGGCTGTCGGCGGACAGGGAGGTGCTGCATCTGCTGCCGCAGCAGTTCATCCTGGACGACCAGGGCGGGATTCACGATCCGGTGGGCATGGTGGGCAACCGGCTGGAGGTGAGCCTGCATATGTCGACGTGCTCGGGGTCGGCGGCGCAGAGCATTATTACGTGCGCGAACCGGGCGGGGCTTGAGGTGGTGGATACGGTGTTTGAGGGGCTGGCTTCGGCGGAGGCGGTGCTGTCGGCGGATGAGCGCGAGCTGGGCGTGTGCCTGGCGGATATTGGCGCGAGCTCGACGGAGCTGGTGGTGTTCTTCGAGGGCTCGGTGGCGCATACGGCGGTGCTGCCGATTGGCGGCGACCACTTTACGAACGATCTGGCGGTGGGGCTGCACGTGAGCGTGGACGAGGCGGAGCACCTGAAGCGGACGTTCGGGAATTGCGTGGTGACGTCGGTGCCGCAGCTGAACGAGATTGAGGTCGGCGGCGACCTGGCGACGGGCGGAGGCGTGGGGCGGATGGTGCGGCAGCGGTTTCTGGCGGAGATCCTGGAGCCACGGGCGCGCGAGCTGCTGATGATGCTGCGGGATAATCTGCGGGCGGGCGGCGTGCTGGAGGCGATGGGCGCGGGCTGCGTGTTTACCGGCGGCGGAGCGCACATAGCCGGGCTGCTGGACCATGCAGAGAGCTTGCTGCGGGTTCCGGCGCGAATCGGGTATCCGGTGCCGCTGAGCCGGATGCCGGCGGAGCTGGCCAAGCCGGAGTTTGCGGCGGCGATCGGGATGCTGCTGTACACGCATCGCACGCAGGTGAGGAAGGCGAGCGAGGAGCAGGGGCTGCGGCAGAAGCTGAAATCGATCTTCGCGGGAAGTTTCTAGGAACCGGGCGTGGGGGAACAGGGCCAAACGACAGGTAGAATAGTGCGTATGCTTCGTTGCAAGACCGCCTCTGGCCTCGCCGTCTTTTTTTTGTTTCTTCTCACTGCTATCGCGGCCCGCGCTCAGTTCGGCGTCTACGGCACTGTTACGGGAGAACGCGTTGCGGGCTTTACGTGCTCGCCGAGCCCGTGCGCGACGACCAACGGCACGGTGCTGCCGTATGGGGGCACGTTCGGAGGCTACTACGACTTTCGTTCCATGGGGCCCTTCCGGCTGGGTGTTGACCTTCGAGGCAGTGTCCTGAACTCTAACAAGAGTGCAACCAACTTCGCTTCAAGTACGGATTTTGTGCGTGAATACTCGTTTCTTGGCGGATTGCGCGGTGGCGTGCACACGCCGTTTAAGTGGCTGCATCCCTACGCGCAGGTCTCGGCGGGGCTGGGACGAAGCAATGCGGACCTGGTCAATATCGACCCGAGAAGCTATCAGAACTTCACGCAGGTGGAGGGGTTCGTCGGCGCGGATATCTCGATCCTGCCGGTGCTTGATCTGCGGGCGATCGAATTGGGGGCCGGGGAGATGCTCGGACCAACCAACCACAGCATCCAAAGTATTGGAATCGGCATCGTGTTTCATACGCCGCGGTAGCCGGCGAAGGCACGCGGAAGACACGAGCACGAATCCAGCAAGATACGAGGCGACACGCTTTCATCGAGCGATGGCGTGCTTGTCATGCACAATCAGGGAAGGCGACCAGCATCGCCTGAGGAGGCCCACGTATGTCGTATCAGCCTGAGGATGCGATTCGCATCCACTATCACGACGAGGCGCAGCGGAATGCGCGCATCAAGGTGATCGGCGTGGGCGGCGGAGGCAACAACGCTGTCAATCGAATGATCGCCGCGAAGCTGGAGGGCGTGGAGTTTATCGCGGCCAATACGGATGTGCAGGCGCTGGAGAGCTCGCAGGCGCCGATCAAGCTGCAGTTGGGCGTGAAGCTGACGAGTGGACTGGGAGCGGGCTCGAATCCGGACATTGGGCGGAGAGCGGCTCTGGAGGATTCGGACAAGATTATTGAGGCGCTGGAAGGCGCGGACATGGTGTTCGTGACGGCGGGGCTGGGCGGCGGCACAGGAACCGGCGCGGCCCCAGTAATTGCGTCGCTGGCGAGTGAGATGGGCGCGCTGACGGTAGCGGTGGTGACGCGACCGTTTTCGTTCGAGGGCAAACGGCGCATGATGCAGGCCGAACGGGGCATGCAGGAGCTGCTGGATTCGGTCGATACGCTGATCGTGATTCCGAATGAGAAGCTGCTGGCGGTGGCGCGCGATGCGGGGTTCTTCGAGAGCTTCCGGATTGCGGACGATGTGCTGCGGCAGGGCGTGCAGGGAATTTCGGACATCATTACGATTCCGGGCGTGATCAACCGCGACTTCGCGGATGTGCGCACGACGATGGCAGGGATGGGCTATTCCGTCATGGGGACCGCGGTGCGCTCGGGGCCGGAGCGGGCGAAGGAGGCTGCGCAGGCGGCGATGGCTTCGCCGCTGCTGGAGTCTGGAGCGATCGACGGCGCGCGCGGAATTCTTATCAACATTACGGGGTCGAGCGGGTTGAAGCTGACGGAGGTCTTCGAGGCTTCCACCATTATTCAGAATGCGGCGCACGAGGACGCGAACATCATCTTCGGCGCGGTGCAGGACGAGAGCATGGGCGACGATGTGAAGATTACCGTCATCGCTACGGGCTTCCGCGAAGAGATGCCGAAGAGGCGTGAGCGGATGCTGTCGGATGCAGCCCTGCCGGCCGCGAAGGCAGAGGCTCCGCCGCCGCGCATTGCCTCGCGTCCGGTTGCGGCGCCATTTGCCAGCGAGGTCAAGGCTCCTGCGGAGAAGCAAGCTCCTGTCGAGAAACAGGCTGCGGTTCGTGAAGCTGCGGTTCGTGAGGCTCCGGCCCGCGAAGTTCAAGTAGAGGCGCAGCAGGAGGAGTCGGCGGCGAAACGGACCTCGCGCGAGAAGAAGCGGGAGACGGTGGCACAGCCTGAGCCGGTTGCCGCGGTTGCAGCGGCGCCCCCACCGGCGCCAAAGCCTACGCCAGCTCCAACGCCCGTTGCCGCCGCCGTGCCGGCGGCGGTTGCCGATGCGGTTGCTCGCAAGGAGCGCGCCGCGGCCCAGAATCCGCTGCGAATCACTCCGGTTGAAGAGCCGTTGCGGGTGAGCCCACCGGCGGAGGCGCATGTGGAACGCTCGTATGGCGCTTATGTGCCCACGGCGCAGCCTGAACCGCAGCCTGAGCTTATTCCCGTGCCGGCCTCGGTGTTTGACGATGACTTCTTCCGCAAACCGAATGAGGAGCTGCGGAACGGCAAGGGGCAGCGGTCTTGGGACGCGGATGCGAAGGCGGAGCCAACGCGCGATCTGGAGCCGGTTGCCGCCATCGAAGAGAAAGAGAAGGAAGCAACGCACTGGCCGGAGGCCAAGGTCCCCAGCTTCGCAGGATATGCGGGAGGAGGAAGCTCGTCAGAGAGCGACGAGCTGGACATTCCGGCATTTTTGCGGCGAAGCCGATAACCGTATACGCAGGAGATTGCAACAAACCTTGGTAGAAGCAGGAGCAGACGAAGGAACATGGGATACAGAAGTACAGGGCTAATTCTTTCGCTGTTGCTGTTCGTGGGCCTGGCGAACGCGACACCAATACGCCATCATGTGGCAAGCGGCCATCATCGTGCGGCCGTTCACACGGTGGTGTATAGAAGCTCGCGCGGAACATTGCATAGAACCGAGCGCGCTGCGCGCAGCTCTCGTTCTGTATCTCTTCGCCGCACGTCGATTCATGGACGCCTGCGCAGCCGGCGCTATCGGCATTCGCTAGTGTATGAGCGGTTCACGACCAGCAGCTTTGCGGAGAACATGACTGCGGGCGATGTGACGGCGGGTGAAGATCCCGTGGTGCGCGCGGCGGCTGTGGAGGCGCTGGGCGATATGAATGGGACGGTGCTGGCGATCGATCCCTCGACGGGCCGCATCCTCGCGATGGTGAATCAGAAGCTGGCGTTGAGCTCGGGGGCGGAGCCGTGCTCGACGATCAAGGTGGCTGTCGCGCTGGCTGCGTTGAAGGAAGGTCTGGTCAAGGATGACACGCCGGTGAACCTGGGCGGCCATTACTCGCTGGACCTGACGCATGCTCTGGCGAAGTCCGTGAACCTGTACTTCGAAGTGCTGGGGCGGGCGATGGGTTTTGAGCGCGTGAAGCATTACGCGAATGAGTTTGGGTTGGGCGAGCTGGCGGGCTATAACATTCCGGGCGAACAGCTGGGCGTGTATCCGGACACAGTGTTGCCGGAGTCGAAGGGCGGCGTGGGACGGATGTGCTCGTTTGGCGAGAGCATCTCGATGACGCCGCTGCAGCTTGGGGCGCTGGTCTCCGCGATTGCCAATGGAGGGACGCTGTACTACCTGCAGCATCCGACGACGCCTGAGGAGTTGGCGGATTTTGAGCCGAAGATGAAGCGCCAGCTGGACATCAAGGACGTGATTCCGGAGATTCTGCCGGGGATGCGCGGGGCTGTCGACTTCTCCAACGGAACGGCCCGCTCGTTGCGCGAAAACTTTATGCAGTTTCCGGTCTTTGGTAAGACGGGCACGTGCTCGAACGAAGGCACGCGCTTTGGGTGGTTTGTTTCCTATGGGCAGTCGCCTGTAGGGCCGATTGTCACGGTGATCTTCCTTGAGGGTGGACGGCCGACGTTCGGTCCCAAGGCGGCGGAGCTTACCGGTGAGTTCTATCGGGCGATGTACGACCGCAATTACTTCGTGCCCAAGGTTCCTGTGACGCAGGCCTCGATGTCGCTTGGCGGGCGCTGAACTGCCGTCTCTTCGATAACTTGTTGTGTCGGGTTCGGTTTCTGCAAGCCGTCGTCTGGTAGACAATGACGGAATGGAGATTCTGACTGCGGCGCAGATGAGCGCGATCGACCGGCGTTCGGTGGAGAGCGGCGTCTCCGTGCGTGAGCTGATGGAGAACGCGGGTGGCGCGGTGGCGCGTTTTTGCCTGCGGCAGTATCCGGATAATGGTTTGGGCAATGGTCTGGTCGCTGTTCTGTGTGGGAAGGGAAATAATGGCGGCGATGGATTGGTTGCCGCGCGGCATCTTGCCCTGGCGGGACGACGGGTTCGGGTTGCGCTGCTGGGCGCGTCCAGCGAGTTGAAGGGTGAGGCTGCGGCTGCGTGGGCCGCGGCTGAGGGCGTGCAGGGACTGGAGCTGCGGCCTGTCTCCGATGAGGATGGCGTGCGAAAGGCGCTCGCGGATGCGGCGCTGATTCTCGATGCTGTTGTGGGTACGGGATTCAAGCCGCCACTACGGGGTTTGGCGGTAGCCGCACGGGATGTTGTTGCGGAGATGAAGGCGCCGGTTGTTGCGGTGGATCTGCCCAGCGGATGGGATGCGGATTCGATGTTGCAGTTTTCTCTCGCTGACGATGGCAAGAGCAGCAGCGCGTTTCGTGCCGATGCGGTTGTGACGTTCGTCGCTCCGAAGCTGGCGCATGTGTTTGGGCATCTGACGCCCGATCGAACGTTCGGGCCGGTGGTGGTGGCGCCGATTGGGACGCCGGCTGAGGCGTTCGAGAAGAGCGATTTATGTTGGGCGGGCGAGGCGAAGCGGCTGACGGAGCAGCGGCGAGATATCAACGGCAACAAGGGCAAGTTTGGTCATGTGTTGATCGTTGGCGGCAGCTTAGGCAAAGCTGGAGCGCCGTCGATGGCGAGCCTGGCGGCGATGCGGGCTGGAGCAGGGCTTACGACAGCAGCGGTTCCGCGAGAGATTTTGCCGACCGTGGCCGCGGTTGCGCCGGAGCTGATGTGTGTGCCGCTGAGGGAGAGATCAGAGAACAGAGAACAGAGATCAGAGATCAGAGATCAGAGAACGGAGAGCAGAGAACAGGGATCAGGTGGCGAGGGCGGATTGGATTTGGAGCAGCTTGAGGCGGAGGAACTTCAGGAGTTGTTGAAGGGCATCAGCGTGGTGGGGATGGGGCCGGGACTTGGGCAGGAAGGGACGACGCCGGAGTTTGTGCGGACGTTTGTGGAGCGCGTCTCGCTGCCGATGGTGCTCGATGCGGATGCGCTGAATGCGCTGGCGGGGCGGACGGAGTTGTTGAAGCGTGTGGCCGCGATGACCGATGCGAAGGGCAAAGCGCGAACGATTGTGTTGACGCCGCATCCGGGCGAGATGGCGCGGCTGCTGGGATCGAGTGTGAAAGAGGTTGAGGGAGATCGCGTCGGCATCGCGAGACGGTTTGCGAGCGAGCACGGCGTGACGCTGGTGCTGAAGGGATGGCGGACGCTGGTTGCTCATCCGGATGGGCGTGTTGCGGTGAACACGACCGGCAATCCTGCGATGGCCAAGGGCGGGAGCGGCGATATTCTTACGGGAATTGTTGCGGCGATGCTGGCGCAGTATCCGGAGAGTGTGGCCGAGGCTGTCGAAGCGGCGGTGTTTCTTCACGGCCTGGCGGGAGACTTTGCCACGGTCGAGCAGGAGGAGCATACCGTGCTCGCGACGGATACGGTGCGGCATCTGTGGAGGGCGTTTCGCGCGCGCGTGACGGACCAGGACGGGTTTACCTGGATTGCGGGACTTGCGATTGCTGGTGTGTGCAATGGCTGAGTTCACGCGCGAGAAGCGGCTGCGTACACGCAGCGTTGCCGGAACGATTGCGCTGGGCGAGATGATGACCGAGCTGCTGCGCGCGCCCAAGCTGGTGTTGCTGCGCGGCGATCTTGGGGCGGGCAAGACGACGCTGGTGAAGGGAATGGCGGCGGCGCTGGGCGCGGCCGAGGCGGACGATGTGGCGAGCCCGACCTTCACGCTGGTGCATGAGTATCGCGGGCGCACGCTGCGGCTCTTTCATCTGGACCTTTATCGGCTGGAGAAAGAGTCCGAGCTGGAGGCGCTGGGCGTGTGGGAGATGCTCGATCAACCGGACGCGCTGGTGCTGGTGGAGTGGGGCGAGCGCTTTCCGGGGTTGGTGAGCCGCGCCGACGCCGAGGTGCTGATCGAAGGCGGCGAGAATGAGACGGAGAGACTGCTGCTGGTCCGCTGGACCGGCTGAGGCGAAGCAGGAGCGGTCCACTTGAAACCGATGCACTGTGAAACACAGCGAGCGCCGTCGGCGATCGTTGCTCGCGAGCGGCGCTCCTTTTTTCGGGCGCGGTTTTGTGCGCGGTTGGCGTGCGCGGCTGCTTTCTGCGCGGGCTCGTGGTCTAGCGAGCTCTTCAGTTGGCGTTGGTGCGGGCACGGATGCCGATGAAGCTGGGAACGAAGACGGTGAGAGCGAAGACGGTGGTAATCAGAAGATCGTACATACGTAGTTCTCCTTGCGCGCATGGTATAGCTCTGCGCGGACCCAAATGCTGGGGTTGTCGATGGTGTCTTCAGTGTGGGCGGGTGTGAGGTCTTGACTCAGCCGTCGCAGCACTGGCAAATTTTGTGGCCCCCGGCGAGAAGAGCTGGCTTGCTGGCCGCGCTCAGGAACGCCGTGTATGTGTGTTCATACGGATGAGATATGAAGATGGTTCCAGGCGATTCGTAAATATCGCACAAATGTTCGTTTATCGGTCGAATCTTGCCTTGAAATGTAAGGGGATATTAAGGAATACGTACGCGCGGCGATTTAGTTCCACGGCCGGTGAAGCGATAGACGGCGCAGAGCTCGTCGCCGGTGGAACCGTACTCCTTTTGCTGGGCGATGGCGGCGAGATCGGCGAGGTGATCGTCGGGGGACATCGGGATGCGACCTATCCAGAGGCGTTTGAAGGCGGGATGGCGATCGAGAAGAGAGTCGTGCTCTGCGTTGACATAGAAGAGATCGACGGGGCGAGGGTCGTGGGCGAGTTCTGTCTCAACATGACGCAGGAATTTTTGCAACACGCGCGCCTCGAAGGGATGGAAGAGATGCGCGAGGAGCGGCTCGAGTGGGAGCGGGTGCTTGGCTGCGTCGCCCTGGTGTAGCTGGAGCGGCGCGAGCAGATTGGCGTTCGCCTGCGGCTTCCAGAGCGAGATGTTGTTTTTTGCGATGGAGACGAGCTGCGGATTGAGCTCGATGCCTTCGACGCGGAGGAAGGGATATTGCGAGGCGACGAGCATGGCGCGGCCCTTGCCGGCGCCGACGTCCAGGAAGACGGTGCGCTCGATGGGAGCGCCTGGATGCAGACGCTGCAGCCAGAGATCAAGCAGCGAGGAGAGGATGCTGGGAGCGATGCCGTAGTAGGCGGTGAGGTCTTCGATACGCGCCTGCGTTCCGCGGGCGATGACGGAGTTGGGCAGAAGGCCAGAGGTGTCGGTGCCATGGAACTGATCGAAGGGGTGAATTACGGGGGGATGAATCGCGGGCTTGCGGCGAGCCATGGTCAGACCTGCTCGCGGGAGAGGATGGGGAAGAGAGCGGGAAGCATCTCGATCTCGCTGCGCGAGATTTCGGGAAGGCCGGCGAGGAGGTTCTCGATCTGGGCGCGAAGCTGCGCGTTGCGAAGCTCGTCGTTGCCGGGAGCGCGGAGAACGACGTGAGCGGCGAAGCGCGGCGCAACGCCGCGAATGTTGGCGCCGGGGGCCTGGTTATCCAGAGTCAGAGCAACCGATTGCACCAGACCGAGCTCGACGACGTTGCGGTGGAGCACAGGGTCGTAGCAGTTGCGCAGGGCATCGAGCAGGTCGGAGTCAGTCATGGTTTGCGTCAGTTTGTCTTGTGTCTGTTTTATGATCGCGAGAAGGTGCGGATTCAGGAGCTCACGTCACGATGCTGACGGACGCAGACGTCGAGATGGCGCGTGCTGCGCTGCTTCCACGCATCGTTGGCTGAGGCGTGGCGCCCGCTTTCACGATAGAAGAGCAACCAGGTCTGGCAGCCGTTCAGATCGGCCTTCCCGGCTCCCGTGGCGGAGGCCATCTGCTGATTGAGATTGTGCAGCGCGGGTTGAAACTGCGGATCGGGCGCATCGCGCAGAACGGCGGCGTGGTCAAAGGCCTGCCAGGCGGGGGATTGCGGGATGGGGCCGGTTGCCGCGGGGAGGGCTGCGGGCGCGCTGATTCGCTCGCGGGCACGACGCGAACGCACAAGATTGTAGACGCCCAGGGCGAGAATGACGGCGATGAGGACGTAGTGGCGCGGACGAAAATGCATAGAGGAGGGCTAGTGCGTACGCTCGACAAGGAAGAGCGCGAGTGACTTGAGTGGATCGGCTGGTTCGCCGAAGGGCTCGAGTGCGGCGAAGGCATCGGCGATGAGCGAAACGGCGTCCTTGCGGGACTGCTCGATGCCGAAGACAGCGGGCCACGTGGCCTTGCTGGTAGCCGAGTCTTTGCCTGCGGTCTTGCCGAGCTCGGCCGAGGTTTGCGTGACGTCGAGGATGTCGTCGACGATTTGGAAGGCGAGGCCCGCCTTTTCGCCGAAGATGCGGAGACGGGAAATCGTCTCTTCCGCGGTGCAGGCGAGACGTGAGGTCTTTTCCTGGGCAGAGAGACAGTAGCCGAGACCGAGAAGACCACCACAGACGATCGACGTTGTGATGAGCGCGCCGGTCTTGGCGCGATGGATGCGCTCTACGATCTCGGCGGTGGGCTTGTGGCCTTCGCTTTCGAGATCCATCACCTGTCCGCCGATCATGCCGGGCTGCAGATCGCCGGGAGTGCCGGAGCCTGGGACGGGGCCGACGCCGGTGCCGATGGCGAGGGAGAACTCGCGCACGATTTCGACGACGGCCGCGGCGGGCGCGGGAAGGGCGGCGATGGTTTGAAAGGCGAGTGTCTGCAGGGCATCGCCGGCGAGGATGGCGGTGGCTTCGCCGAAGGCGACGTGGCAAGTGGGCTTGCCGCGGCGGAGGTCGTCGTTGTCCAGCGCGGGGAGATCGTCATGGATCAGCGAGTAGGTGTGGACCAATTCAACTGCCGCGCCAAGCTCAGCTGCGCCGCTGGGCAGAGTGTGTGCGACGCAGCGCGCGGCCTCCATGCAGAGGATGGGGCGGAGGCGCTTGCCGCCGGCGAAGGTGGAGTGGCGCATGGCGCGATGGATGGAGTGGGGTTCGACGGTCGCGGGTGGAAGCAGACGCTCGAGAGCGTCGTCGGCGAGCGCGGCGCCGGTCTTCAGAAGTGTTTGTACGTCGGCGGTCATGCTGTCAGGTCTTGATTGTACGTGAGCGCAGAAGGGCGGCTGCGAGCACGACGAGCGCGGCAAGGGTGACTGCGTCGCCGAGCGTCTGATCCCAGGTTCGATGCCAGCGAATGTCGATGATGGAGTCGCCTGCGGGCAGTGCGACGGCGAGCAGACCGTCGTCGCGCTGGAGGTGATTGGAAAGCAGAGAGCCGTTACGAGTGACCTGCCAAGCTGGGTAGTCACGGAGGTTGAGGACAAGGGTCTCGGATTGAATGAGATGCAGATCGAGGCGATGAGGAGCGAGGCCGGAGATGGTTTGATCGAGCGGGTGCGGCGCGTCGTAGTTGACGATGGTTGCGGCGGGGTTTGGGACGGTACCGGGAGCGAAGGCGGAGGGGGCGGGTGAGAGCCAGTAGCCGGGGTCGTCCCAGCGGAGGACGTCGTTGTCGGCGTTGGTGGGCGTGTACTCGTCGGTGGGGGCGGCGCCGTGGTGAGTGCGGAAGAGTTGTGCGCGGGTTGTTGGAATGTCTGAGAGTTCGCAGGATTGGCGGAACTCGGAGATGCCCCATGTACTGGCGCAGGCCGCGAGAGCGAGGGCGAGTGTGACGCTCGTGATCGCGAAGGCGCGGATGGGTGTCTTCGCTCGAAAGAAGAGGAGAGCGACCGCGAGCGCGAGGATGGCGCCGAGGAGAAAAAGGAGTCGCCAGGGGAATTGCAGGAAGGCGAGCTCGGGCAGGTGCTGCCAGACCAATGTTGAGAGCGGCGTGAGAAGGAAGGCGATGATGGCGGTGAGGAGGGCCAGAACTGCGAGCGTTGCGGGGATGGTTTCTGCGCCGGCGTCGAGCGGCTTCGCATGGTTGCGTTTGCGGCGATTGAGGAGCCATGCGCTGAGCAGGACGGCGGATGTTGCGGCGAGCAGGCTGATGGCGAGGAGGCTGGCGGTGCGCAGGACGGCATCGTGCGGGGCGTCGCCGGTATGGCCGAAGAGGAAGTTGTCCTGAAAGCGCATGTTGGGGATGATTGCCATGGCGACTTGAACGTAGCGGCGTTCGTAGGCGGCGGGGAGAAGATAGAACGCGGGGAGAGCAAGACCGAGCGCGCCTCCGGCCGCGAAGCGCGTCAGGAGGGTAAGGGATTCGTGAGTGCGTGTTGGTTCGGTGGGGTGCGGCTTGCGGAGAAAGAGAGTGATGCATCGGATGATGGCGATGGCGATGAGCGTGTAGACGCCGATGACCGCGGCTGGCGCGTTGGTGAGCCAGAGCAGAGCCAGCGGTATCGCGAGGCCGGGGATGGTTGGCTTGCGGCGCAGTGCGGCGAGCAGCAGCAGAGGCAGCCATGCGGCGGCGAGAAGTTCGCCGTAGGCTGTGCGCTCGAAGGCGGTGAAGAGCATATAAGGATTGGCGATGTAGATGGCGCTGGCCAACAACGCGATGGGCGGAGAGACGAAGGCGCGTGCGAGGCGGTACATCGCGAGCCCGGCGCCAAGCAGCGCGAGCCATGTGAAGACGAGCGGAGTTGCGGAGATGGGAAGCGAGAGCGTGAGCGCGGCGCCGAGCATCCAGGAGAGTGGTGGATAGAAGAGGAAGCGCGGCTCGCCGGCGTTCCATGCGGCCGAGTAGGTCCAGGCCGGGTCGAGCGTTCCGTGACGGAGTTGCGCGGCGGCGTCCAGCCAGCTCTGCAGATGGAAGCCGAAGTCGTGGCCGCAGGAGCAGCCGTGCAGGAGCAGCGGCAGAGTCGTGAGGAAGGCGAGGAGCGGGAGGGCGAGGAGATAGAGGGATTCGGATCTCCAGCGTCTCGGGTCGCGCATCGTTCTATTCTCACCCAGGTCTCGCCCAGATCTCACCTGGGTCTCACTCGGGCAACAGGGTAAGCGTGTGTTTTGTGTCGGGGTGGTTCAAGGGAAGAGTGAAGGTTATGCCGCGCAGCCAGGGCAAGAACTGATCGAGATACCAGGGGCTGTCGGGATTGCCGGATTCGCCGGTGGTGAGGTTGGCGGAGGTGGCGTCGGGGTTGGCGAGATCGGCGGTGAACCGCTCGCTGGAACCAAAGCTGGGGCCGATGGCGTCGATGGTGGTGGCGTCGCCGCCGATTGCGTGCGCTCCACTACCGGGGGATGTGCCGAGCATCCAGCGAACCAACGGCTTGTCTACAAAGAGTGGATGCCCGATGGCTATCTGATGGGTGGCGCCGTACTGCCAGTGGGAGAGATCGGCGGGAGCGTGCGCGTTGCGGAGGCCGCGCTCGGTGGCGTCGGTGAGCAGATCATCCCAGCTTCCGATTCCCGAGGGCAGCCAGCGCGCAGGATTGTGCGCGAGGAGATCTTCGAGCGCCGTGGTTTGTTCGTTCCAGAGATAGAGGCGCGCGAGCGTCTGGGCGCGGCTACGAGAACAGTGGTCGTGCGCGACGATCTGCGGAACGAGCAGCAAGGGCCAGAGCTCGGCGTGGGCGGCGGCGACGATGGCTGCGGCTGGAGAGTCTTCAGACATGTCGCCCGGCCAGCTGCGGAGAAGATTGGCAGCCTGGCGCAGGCGGCCGGCGTCGCCTGCGCGGGCTGCGGTTGATGCATGGTCGATGGCGTAGGCGATGCGCTGCGCGAGGAGCAGATCGAACTCGGAGTGCTGATCGTTCTGGACCGCGAGCATGGATTGTGGCGTGAGGCCGGTGCGGCCCTCGAGGAGATGATCGATGCGTTCGACGCGGTAGGGGTCGACCCAGTCGAGTGTGAGGGCGTAGGGATAGTTGTCGGGCGTGATGCGCGCGTTGGCGGTGGCGAGAACGCCGGAGGGGGGATCCTGAATCGACGGGAGTGCGTTGTACGGGATGTAGCTGGACCAAGCCTGATCGGCGTTGAGCGCGTCGACGGGAATGGGCGAGATGGGCGAGCCGATGGAGTAGTTCTGGTCGATGGGTAACGCCGGCAGAGTCTGATCCGTAGTTGGCTGTGTTGGTTGAGGCGCAGCTTGCGGAGTGGGGAGCGAACGATGGCGCGTGCGGCGGCGCGCGGGCTCGTAGGCGGTGAGCTGCCAGTGAGGCGCGATGGATGAATCGTTGGGCAGTAGTTGTGCCTGTGCGTCGTCGTCCTCTTCGTCGGACTCGGGTTCAGGCTCGGGCATGACGAATTGGGGCGCCGCACGAGGGTGCTGGACGGCGGGGCCACGGATGGGGATGCGGCCGACGGCGTGATAGCCGATGTGGCCGTGATCGTCGGCGTAGATGAGATTGAGCGAGGGGCCGCCGAAGGTGGCGAAGGCCGCGACCAGCGACGCGCTGTCGGTTGCGGTGTCGATGGGAAGGAAAGATGCGTTGAGGGTGCTGGGGTCGTAGAGGGTCCAGGCGAGCGAGAGCGCACGATGCTCGGAGTGGAAGAGCGGAGAGATGATGGGCGTTTCGATAGTGGTTGTGCCGACGATGGTTGCGCCGATGGTGTGGGGGACGGTCTCGACGTCGAGAGAGAGGTTGCGGCCGCCGCGCACGATGATCTGCTCGGCGTGATGCTCGACCGGGAGCCAGGCTCCGTCGGGCCGCTGGTATTCGATGTCGGAGCCGGAGCCGCGCAGATGTTCGATGCGGATGTCCTGCACGTCGGCGTTGAGATTGGTGAAGCTCCAGGCGACGTGCGCGTTGCGGCCGACGAGAACCCAGGGGATGCCGGGCAGGGTAAAGCCTTCGACATCGATGGGGAAGTTGCCGGATGCGCCGGGCGCATGCAGGGCGGCCTCGTACCAGATGTCGGGAACACTGAGACTGAGGTGCATATCGTTGGATAGGAGCGGCGCGGCTGAAGCGGAGCGCGAAGGGGCGACGGCCCAGTTGTTGGAGCCGGCGCGGCAGTCTTCGCAATGCGGTGGTGAGAGCGCAGCGGAGACGGCGAGCAGATCGCGCGGGTTGGCAGGCGCGGGCGATTCCAGTTTCGACTGCGTGTTGTCGAGAGGAATCTGGTCGATCACGTGAGGCGTGGTCAGGTCAGGCGGCGGCTGGGTGGGCGGACGGTCGCGCCAGGAGCCGGTGGGGTAGAGGTCGCTGAGCAGAGCTGGAGGAAGGTGGCGCGACAGCGATTCGCGATCGAGCTTTTCGGGGAAGCTGGTGGAGAGATCCTGCCACATGACGAGAGAGACGAGCAGCGAATCGCGCGGAGTCCAGGCGCGAGGCGTGTAGCGGAGGAGATGAAACTCCACCGGCAGATGGTCGCGATGGGTGTCGATGAAGGCGTTGACGCCGCGCGCGTAGGCCTGAAACTGGTGGAGCTGATCGGGGGTGAGGTTCTGGGCGGCACGGTCGGCGGCGGCGCGAAGCTGCAGATAGCGCTGGCGCTTGTCGTGGTCGGCGAGGCGCGGGCCGAGAATCTCGGCGAGCTCGCCGGCGGCGTGGCGGCGAAGGATGTCCATTTGCCAGAGACGGTCCTGCGCGGTGACGAAGCCTTGCGTGAAGAGCAGGTCGTCGAGGTTGGCGGCGCGGATGGAGGGAACGCCCTGCGCGTCGCGCGAGACGGTGACCGGCGCGGTGAGGCCCGCGACGTGCAACGTGCCGTCGATCTGAGGCAATGCCGCGCGCATGGAATGGCGCAGCCAGATGGCGGCAACGACCAGAGCGATGGCCGCGAGAACGGACAGGACAGCGAGGTTGGCGAGCAGCCTCTTGAATGTGCCTCTGCGCCTGGGTCGAGTGGCGGAGACGGTTGCGTGAGAGCGAAGAGGTGGATCGATTTCGGTATCGATTTGGTCATTGCTTTCGCCGGCGATTGCGTCGGCCAGGCGCAGGCGTGGGGGTGGCGGCTGATGAGGTTCGAGAGGATCGCGGCGCGTGAGCAGACGGGGCTCGTCGTCCGAAGCAGGAGAGCTCTGCACGCTCGATCCTCTTCGCTGGAGGCCGTTTTGGTTGTCGTTGCCGGAGGAACTCATGCCCTAAGCCAGTGTACTGCTGGAGGCATTTGTGGATTGGCCAGTCGACCAGGGCACGTCGGCCGTCGGATCACGATGCAGGGTGAACGTGACGACGAGCGCGATCAGCAGAAGGACGAGAAGAACGAAGACGCTGCCCTCGGGACCGGTGAGGCCGCCGCTCATGAGGGCGGAGCCAGAGGGGTGGGATTCGAGAAGGCGGCCCTGGCTAAGAGCACCGCTGTCGGCGACGCCGAAGAGGAAGGACTGCACCCAATCCCAGGCGGCGTGCAGGCCGATGGCCCACCACAGCGAGCCAGTGCGCCAGAGGCTGAAGGCGAAGACGAGACCGGCGGAGCCTGCGCAGAGAAGACCGAGTGGCGATTCGCCGGGGTTGGTCTTGTGAATGAGCCCGAAGCCGAAGGAGATGAGCACGGCGGCGATCCAGAATCCGGCGGCGTCGGCGAAGCGGGCGTTGGGCGCGAACCAGCGGATGAGGCCGGCGAAACAGCGGGTGAGATTGAACTGCAGATAGCCGCGGAAGCAGAACTCTTCAAAGAAAGCGACGCCCACGAAGGCCACGATCCAGGCCAGGCCGTAGCCCAGAGCGGGAAGAGGGCGCAGCAGAACAGCGGTGAAGACGAGATGGTGCGTGCTCCACAGGATAGCGATGAGCAGAGACAGGAAGAGCAGTCCCCAGCACGCGCCGGTGGCCAGCCAGCGGCAACGGCGTGGCGTTTGCTGCAAGCCGTTGTCGAAGACGCTGCGGTCTTCGATGCGCGACATGATCCAGGTGGCGAAGAAGAGGAAGCCGAACAGGAGCCACTCCCTGGTGGCGACGGTGAATGGAGAGAACGGTTGAACAGCCTCCGCTGGAGATGGATTCCCCTGCGGCGTTGAAAAGGCGATGGCGAGCCATACCATTGGCGCCAGGATTGCCAAGTAAATCAGAAGACCCCAGAAGGGACGAAGGCCCGCCGCGCCGAAGAAGATGGGGCTTCCCATCGCAGATGTCAAGTTGTGTTGAGCTGCGGACATCTCCAGTCTGTCGCGCCGCGCATCCTTGTTCAGGTCGTCTTCGGGAGAGTTCATTCCAGAATGATACGGTGCGGACGCGAACCGTTTTCGAGGGCCGTTCGTCTATGCTGAAGACTTGCTGAAGTTGCAAGGGGGGTCCTATCCGCGTGAACTGCCGTGTTTTCTACCATGACAAGTGTTTCGATGGGGCGTGCTCGGCTTCGCTGTTCACTCGGTTTCATCGCGAGTGCGTTGGCACGGCTTCCTCGTTCGACTATCAAGGGCTGGTGCATCGCGCGGGCGCGCTCTATGAGGAGAGCTGGTTCTTCAAGAGCGAGGAGAATGCAATCGTCGATTTCAAGTACTCGCCGTCGCCGCGGGTGACGTGGTGGTTCGATCATCATCTCTCGGCGTTTTTGACGCCGGAGGACGAGGCGCACTTTCGCAGCGGGCAGAAGAATGCGGACGGGACGCCGGGGCCGCTGGCGATGCGGCAGTTCTTCGATGCGAGCTATACGAGCTGCGCGGGATGGATCGCGCATATCGCGAGCACGAAGTTCGGCATGGACATCGGTCCGCTCCGCGAGCTGATCCATTGGGCCGACATCGTCGACGGCGCGAAGTATGAGAGCGCGGAGGCGGCGGTGGGGATGGCTGAGCCGGCGATGAAGCTGACCATGGTGATCGAGAGCGCGACGGATTCGGCGCTGGTGCAGAGGATTATTCCGCTGCTGACAGCGATGCCGCTGCAGGAGGTGTTGGATCAACCGTTTGTGCAGGAGCTGCTGGGGCCGTTGCTCGCTAAGCATCAAAGAGATATCGAGCTGATCCGGGAGAGATCCCGTTGCGAGCGCGGTGTGATCGCGTTCGACATTACGGACCATCCGACCGAGGGCTACAACAAGTTCATTCCGTACTTTCTGCATCCGGGCGGAACGTACAACGTGGGGCTGTCGAAGTCGAGTTTTCGGACGAAGGTTGCGGTGGGCACGAATCCGTGGACGAAGAAGCCGGCCAGCGAGCTGGCAAACCTAGCGGCGATCTGCGAGCGCTATGGTGGGGGCGGACACGCGCGGGTGGGGGCTATCAGCTTCCCGATCGAGAAGGAAGAGGAAGCACGGGCGGCGGCTGCGGAGATTGTGGCCGAGCTGGGCGCGCGTGAACCGGCTTGAGCTGAAGTTTCGAGCTAGGGCTGGTGAAGCTTGGTGATGTCGTTGAAGATGACGAAGACGGCGAAGACGATGAGGCAGACGAAGGCGACCTGGTAGACGCGCTCCTTAACCTGCTGGTTGAGGTCGCGGCGCATGATCGATTCGATGGCGAGGAAGAGGATCATGCCGCCGTCGAGGATGGGGATCGGCAGCAAATTGAAGATGCCGAGGTTGAGCGAGATCTCGCTCATCAGCCGCATGAGCGTCCAGAAGCCAAGCTGAACGGCGATATCGATCTGCTGCGCGATGCCGACCGGGCCGCTCAACGAGCGCACGGAGACGTGGCGGGTGAACATGCCCTTGAGCACACGCAGGATCAGGGTCGAGTCGTCGAGATTGTCCTTCGAGGATTGCACGATGGCGCCGCCGAGCGGAAGGTGCTCGATGTTGACCGGGGGCGGCTCGGGCGCGAAGCCCATGCGGAAGGCGACCTCGCCGGCGGTGGGCAGTTTTTCCGGCGAGAGGACTACGTGAACCAGCTGACCGTGACGGAGGAGTGTGACGGCTGTGGGCGCGCCGTTGCGATCCTGCAGGTAGGAGAGCAGGGTCTGCACGGAGTGCGGCCGGATTGAATCGACCTGCACGAGTTGGTCGGCGGGTTGGAATCCAGCCTGGGCGGCGGGAGTGTTGCCCTCGACGCTCATGACGGTGATCGGGGTGGCCTGCATCTCGGGGATGAGGCCGATCTCGGGCATGCTGTCGGGCGTGAACTGGTCGGCGCTGGAGGTGTCGATGCGGAGGCTGGCGGTTTGCGGCTGTCCGTTGTGGGTGAAGGTGATGGGCAGGCTGCGATGCAGGTTCAGAACGCAGTCTTCGATGATCACCATCCAGGTGGGATTGGCGTGGTGATTGAAGTCGGTGATGGTATCGCCGGCGGACAAGCCGGCCTGGGCGGCGGGGCTGTTTTGCGGAACGTAGTCGACGACCGCGGGAGCGTTGAGATACTGCTGCACCTCGTGGTGGCACATGCCGACGACGATGAGTAGGACGAAGGAGAGCGCAAAGTTGGCCACGGGGCCGGCGAGGGCGATGAGAACGCGCTGCCAGCGGGGATGGGCGTTGAATTCGCCGGGGTCGCCGGTGGGCTCCTCGCCGGGAACGTCGCCGGACATTTTGACGTAGCCGCCGAGCGGGAGCAGGGAGAGGCGGTAGTCGGTGTCGCCGCGGCGCCAGCCGAAGAGGCGAGGGCCGAAGCCGATGGAGAAGGTCTCCACGCGCACACCGCAGAGCTTGGCGACGGCGAAGTGGCCGAACTCGTGCACGAGCACCATGATGCCGAGCACGATGCCGAACTCAATAAGGACGAGAAGAAGATGCATAAGAAGAGTGAGAAGACCTCAGGGATGCGAGTGCTGGAAAGACCTCAGGGTGCGATTTCGGGTGCTTGGGCGATGTGTTCCGTCAGCTCCTGGAGTTCCCAGATATCATCTGCTCGGCCATCTCGCGGGCGTTGCGATCCAGCGCGAGCACCTCTGCAATGGATGCGGGCGAGGCTGCTGGGGTGAGCGAGAGCACTGTCTCGATTGTACGTGGAATGCCGAGGAAGGGCAGCCGGCCGGCGAGGAAGGCGGCTACGGCGATCTCGTCGGCGGCGTTGAGCGCGATGCAGTGGGCCTGAGAGGCGGCGGCTTCATAGGCGAGGCGAAGGCAGGGGAAGCGTTCGAGATCAGGGGGCCGGAAGTCGAGCTGTTTCAACGCAGTCATGTCGAACGTGAGGTTGCTATTGATGCGCTCGGGCCAGGAGAGCGCGTAGAGGATGGGCAGGCGCATGTCGGTGACGGAGATCTGCGCGAGGATCGAGCCATCGATGTATTCCACCAGCGAGTGGATGGTGGACTGCGGATGAATGGTGACGCGAACGCGCTCGGGCGGAAGGTTGAAGAGGCGGCAGGCTTCGATGATTTCGAGGCCCTTGTTGAGCATGGTGGCGGAGTCGACCGTGATGCGCTGGCCCATGACCCAGGTGGGATGCTTGAGGGCTTGCGCAGGCGTGATATGGGCGAAGTCCGCCAGTGGAGTATTGCGGAATGGGCCTCCGGAGGCGGTGAGCCAGATCTGCTTGACCTCGGCGGGCGTGCCGCCGCGCAGGCACTGGTGGATGGCGTTGTGTTCGGAGTCGATGGGCAGCAGATTGATGCCGCGCTCGCGGGCGGCGGCGAGGATGAGGTCGCCGGCAGCGACGAGGCACTCCTTGTTGGCGAGGCCTACGGTCTTGCCGCTGAGAACGGCGGCGTAGGTGGCTTCGAGACCGGCCACGCCGACGATGGCGGAGACGACGAAGTCGGCGTCGGGAAGCGTGGCGACGCGGACGGTTCCGGCGGTTCCGTGGACGACTTCGGTGGTGGTGAGGCCCGCGGCTTTGAGGCGTTT
>Ga0207933_1000651_pt1 | contig 31839 bp, 26 predicted proteins | sample NGESurdeep092012_4_FD_184488 | JGI IMG/M metagenome (GOLD analysis project Ga0207933, IMG submission 184488) | Arctic peat soil microbial communities from Barrow, Alaska - NGEE Surface sample F53-3 deep-092012 (SPAdes) | ecosystem: Environmental > Terrestrial > Soil > Wetlands > Peat ... | reverse complement strand
TTGTATAGGGGTCCCGTGCAGAGGACGGGGCAGCCATCAGCGGCGAGTCGGGAGCGATCGGGTCTGTCGGGTCCATCGGATCTTTCGGGTCTGTCGGGTCTATCGGGTCTATCGGGTCCACGGGGTCTATCTAGTCCATGGGCAGGGTTTACTGCATGCGCTGAAAGAATCCTACTAGCTCACTGACATTTTGATCCAGATTGTAGCGGCCCTCAAAGCAGGCGTGCGCCCGCAACCGCATCGCGTCGCGTTCTTCTTCGGGGAGCCGTAGCCAGCGTTCCAGCAGGCTGGTCGTTCCTTCCAGCGTATCGAAGCCCACCAGACCGGCGCCGTCGGCTTCGATCTCCGGCCAGATGTTTACCTGATCGGAGATGAGCACGGGGCGGCTGCATCCCAGCGCCTCGGCCACGGCAATGCCGAAGTTTTCCTGATGCGAAGGCAGCACAAACACATCGCTCGCGAAGAATGCGCCCCACCTGGCTTCGCCCGTCACCAGGCCGGGCCAGTGGACGCGCCGCTCGAGCCCGGCGTTAGCAACCGCGGCTTCGAGGCCTTCGCGCATTCCGGAATCGGGCCCGGCCATGACCAGATCGACATCCGGATAGATGCTGGCGATGGAAAGGAAGGCGTCGATCAGCAGGTCGCAGCCTTTCTTGGGATGGATGCGTCCCAGGTAGAGAAAAAATCGACGGTTCCGCGCGCCGGGACAGACCTGGTAGAACGCCTCGATCTGCAGCCCGGGATCGCCGGTGGGCGTCTCCGCGCCGTAGGGCACGACGGCGGCGTCCCAGGGCGGCATGCGGAAGCTCTCCGGCGCCAGCCGCTGCTCGGTGTCGCAGGTAAACAGTACGGAGCTGGCGTCGCGCAGCACCTTGCGTTCGGCGAGGTGCCAGTAAATCCATTTCTTCACGTGCTTGAGCGGATAGCGGCGCTTAAACCAGGGGTCCAGCATGCCATGGGGAAACAGGACATAGGGCCTGCGCCCGCGGATGGCCCGCCAGGTCCCCCAACTCTGGTACTGCCAGATGCCATGCACCACGACTCCATCGAAGCGATCGATGTTGGCGCGCAGCCAGGGCACCCATAGCCTTGAATAGCCATAGACAGTTTCATTCTGCCCCAGCGCGTGCACGGTGAACGGGACCTCCTCAAGAAACGGCTGCCCGGGCCGGTCGAGACAGGCGACTTCGCCCTCCCACCCCAGGCGCGGTCCGGCGGCGACAATGCAGCGCACCAACTGCGCCGGACCGCCGTATTCGGGATGCAGAGAACGGATGACGTGCAAAATTCGCATTGGCGGAAAAACTTCCCCTCGCTCGGTACCTCTGGATTCGATTCAGCGCTTGCTTTGATGCGCCGCGGCAAAGGCCCGCAGCAGTCCCTTGCTGTTCTCCTCGAAGCTGAAACTTTGAATGCGCTGCAGGCTGCGCTGGCCCATCCGGCGGCAAACAGTCGGGTCGGCCAGCACACGGGTGAGCGCCCCGGCCAGCGCCGGCACGTCGCCCGCCGGGAAGACGCAGCCGTTGTCTCCATCGGCGACCAGGTCCGGCTGACAGCCGACTTGATCCGACACGACGATCGCGCGCCCGGCATTCATCGCTTCATTGACGGCCAGCCCCCAGGGCTCATGCACCGAGGGCAGGACAAACACATCGCAAAGATCGTAGTACCGCGGCAGCTCCGACTGATTGCGGAAGCCCAGCAGCCGAATTCCCTCGGCCTCGTCGCCCGCCTCGCGCAAGCGAGCCTCCATCCGCTTGCGCTCCTCGCCATCGCCCACGATCAGCAGATAGGGCCGCGGCCGCGTTGCGATTTTGAGATACGCCTCCACCAGATCCATGCAGCGTTTGCGCTCCAGCAGCTTCGACGCAAACAGGATCACCGGGCGATCCTGAGCTAGTTCAAGCTCCCGGCGCAGGTCTTCGCGGGTGGCGGCGGCGGTCTGGCAGCGCTCCAGAAAAAATGCGTTGTCCACTGCGTATGGAATCGGAAACAGCGGAACGTCGCGCCCCAGATGATGCCGCCAGTATTCGGCGTTCCGCTCCCCCACGCTGAGCACGCCATAGACGAAGGGCCGCAGCAGGGCGAAGAACAGCCGCTTGAGCGCCAGCCGGGCCGGGCCGCGGGGATGATCGATCAAGGTGGAGTCGGTACGCAGCAGGACGGGAATGCGGAGGGCTTTGGCCGCCGCCATCGCCATCCAGGAGTTCAGCGTGGCGTAGCCGTGGATCCACAGCACATCGAAGCGGCCGCGCCGCAGCGCGCGGAATATGCCGCGATTCAGCGGACGAAGGAACGAAATCTCCGGGCCGTCCAGCAGCCGCGGCAGAACCTGATGCCGGTAGCCGCCCAGCAGGGGAACGTCCCATTCCACCGGAACTCCAAAGCCCCGGTCGCGGTAGCTGCGCAGAGAAAAGTCCGAGGTATAGAAGACGGTCAGATCGATCTCCGGCTGGCTCGCCAGATGGCGCAGCAGCGGAGACTGATACTGGATGGGATGGCTGAGCAGATAGGCGACACGCAGCATGGCTTTCGTTCCCGCCGTCCGAATTCCGGTTCAAAATTGATTGGACAGAGCGGGGACCGCGTAGAGGATGCCGAGCGCGATGCCCGCGCCGCCGCCTTTGATCGCCGCTTTCCAGGCGCTCGTCGGGACCAACACAATGTCGTCGCTCTGCAGGATTGGATCGGGGGCTTGTCCGTCGGCGACCTTCTTCAGATCGACGGGAATTTCGCGCCGGGTGGCTCCCTGAGTCCGTATAATCCGCGTCGAATTTTGGGATGCCTCAAATCCTGCGCCGCCGCTCAGCGTGATCGCCTGCAACAAGGTCAGCGGCGTGTCCGGCGTGATGGGCACCGCGCCCTGGCGGTGTACGGCGCCCACGACGTATACCACGCCCACGCGCGAAACCAGCACCCGATCTCCGGGATAAAGCGGCACATTCTGCGACAAGGCATCGGCCGGATTGGAGTTCAAGTCCACCAGCAGCGGCTGTGGCACTCCCTTGCGCAGGATGGAAATGCTGTGGCTGGCGTCGGGCTTCAGTCCTCCGGCGGCGGAGATGACGTCCAGCAGAGACATGGGAGCGTAGGCCGCGATCGCCCTGGGCTGGTTGACCTCGCCCATTACGCCGATCACATCGAACATGGACTCCTGGATGGAAATCAGCACATCGGGAGCGAGGATCATCTGGCTTGCGACCAGATCGTGCGCCACTTTGCGCTGTGCCTGCTCGATCGTCAAGCCGGCCACCGGGACGCCGCCGATCAGGGGCAGATCGATCACGCCGTTGGCGGCGATGCGTGCATTCAGCTTGTAGTCGGGAACTCCGTACACGCTGACTGCGATCAGATCTCCGGGATGCAGCAGGATCGGCGCGCCGGGAAGAATCTGGGATGGCGCGCGCCGGACAAGTCCGGCGTTGCTGGGGTTCGGGCTGTCGGCCCTGGTCGGGGCAGGCCCGGCAAATTGGCCCCGCGCCGGGGCCGAAAGAAAGAGGACCGGCAGCAATAACCCGGGCACCGTCCATCGCAGGAAGCGCCAAAGCGTCGAACGGAAAAAATCCGGCGTCGGGAACGTCATCTACGAGTCCTCCCTGCGCCAGAAGAACGGCCACTGACGCTTGCCCGTTCCGTTTGCGGTTGGAGGACGCCCGTTGCTATAGGCATAGCGCTGGTAGCCGTAGTAACCGTAATACCGTTGCGAGGCCGCATCGACCGCGTTGATAACGGTACCGCCCATGCGGATGCCGGCCCGTAGCATCAGGTCGCGCGCGCGCCGCACGGAATGCTTGCTGGCCCTGCCGTAGCGGACTACCAGCAGCACGGCGTCGCTGAACGGCGCCAGAATCAGGCCGTCGGTAATGGTCAGCACCGGCGGCGAATCGATGACGATGTGGGTGAACCGGCCCTTGCACGTGTCGATCAGATCCAGCATCCGGTTGGAGGAAATCAACTCGGTCGGGAATGGCGGCACCGGGCCGCTTGGCAGCAGGAAGAGGTTGGGCGATTCCGGGACCGTTTGCAGCGACTCGTCAAATGTGGTCGAGCCCGATAGCACCGTGGAAAGGCCGGCGCGGCTGCTGATGCCGAAGCGGCTGTGGATCGTCGGTCGCCGCAGATCGGCGTCGATCAGCAGGACCTTGGCCTCGCGGAAGGCCAGCACCGCCGCCAGGTTGCTGGCGATCGTGCTCTTGCCCTCGGCCGGGGTGGAACTGGTAACCAGGATGGTCTGCGGAGGCTGTCCCACTCCGGAAAGCAGCAGCGAGGTGCGCAGCGAGCGGAAGGCCTCGGCGAACTGGGAGTTGGGCTGGCCCAGCACATCCACATTTCTCTGCGCCGTCGATCGTGGATCGTCCGTGATGCCGTGCGGCAGCACCTTCCGTGCCCGCGGAATCACAGCCAGCGATGGCAGCTCCGAGATGGTCTCGATTTCATGCACGCTGCGCAGGCTGGTATCCAGGCTGTCGAAGAAGAAAGCCAGGGCCACTCCGCCGAACAAGCCGAACATCAATCCAATCAGGACGCGCGACCGGCGCCGCATGCCGCTGGGAAACAGGGGTTTGCGGGCAAAGTCGACCACATCGATTTCGCTCGACTCCAGGCCCGCCTCGATGCCCGCTTCGCGCAGCCGTCGCCGCAGTCCGTCATAGAGCGTGCGGTTGGAATCGAACTCCCGCTGCATCAGCACGAACTGCACCATGTCGTTGCGCTTCTGGTAGTCCTTGGCTTCCTCCTGGGCAAGCACGCTCTGGGTCATGTTCTCGTTCACCGTGGCGGCGCGAAAGGCGTTGTTCGACTGGGCCAGGACCCGCTTCTGCTCCTTATTGATTGCCTTTTGGTTCTGCTCCATTTTGGAGCGCAGTTGTTTGACCGCGGGATAATTCGGTCCGAACTGCGAGTTCAGCTGCGCGTACTGGGCCTCCAGAGATGCCTGCCCGTTGCGCAGAGTCGCCAGCAGCGAACCGGCGCCGGAGCCGATGACCGCTGGGCTGCCGTCGATCAGGTCCGGATTCATCGTGGTCAGCATCCGGTAGCGGGCTTCCGACACGATGCGGCGAATCTTTGCGTCCGCCGCAGCCTTCGACAGATCGTCCAGCGTGTCCAGATTCAGGTTGTGCGCCTGGTCGCTGAATCCCAGCACCCCCAGCTTTCTTTGCAGCTCGATCAGTTTCTCCTGCGAGCTTTCGACCGACTGCTTCAGATCGTCCAACTGGGTCGAAAGCCACTGCGAGACTCTTTGGGTGGCGGCATAGCGGGTCTGGAAGCTGCGCTCGATATAGTCGTTGATCAGGGTATTGACCACGCGCGCCGACAGCTCCGGCGACAGGCTGGTAAAGGAAATCGAGATTAACTGTGTTTTGGGAATTCGATTGACGGCCAAGCCGCCGTGCAGGAAGCCGATCATCCAGTCCTGCACGCTGGGATCGTTCGGGTCAACATGGGTGACGGTCGACTTGGGCCCCAGGAAATACTGGTTGTTGTAGAGCTTCAGCTCATCGGCCACTTTCAGCAGCAGGGAATCGCTCTGCAGGATGGCGACTTCGGTTTCAAGGCGCGTTCCCAGGTCCTGCGGGCCGGAGGAGCCGTTGCCAATGCGATACTCGTTGGAGGCGCCCGGGCTGACCTGGATGGTGCCGCCGGCGACATAGGTTTTGGGTGTCGTGATGGCGCGGATGACGCCATACACCAGACCCAGGAATACGCAGCTCAGCACAATCCATTTCCGCTTGCGCAGCGTCAGCAGATTTTCCGCAAGCGCATTGCCTTCCTCGTTCGTCACCCAGCCGCCGCCGGTCTGGAACGATCGCGGCTTGAATTCTGCTGGCGCTGGGCGGGGCTCTTCAGTAATCGGATTCATGCGGAAAGGGATCACTCATGCGTTTGTGCGCCGTATTGCTGCGGACCTGGTGGCCGGAAACCCCGAGGTTCAGGAATAGGAATGAATGTCGTGGATCGGTACGCGCCCCTGCCGGTTGTACTTCGTCTGGCCACCGCGTGGAACCACGTCCGGAAGCCGTTTGGGAAGAGCCGAATTCAGCGTCCTTCAAGCTCTAGGTCTGAGAATACTCTGAGCATAGGTGGAACCCGGCCCGGCGTCAATGTGAAAGCCGCTCGTCCATAAGAAACGATTCTTCCTCGACACCGCGCCCCGCGAGCGGTGCGACGGCGCTGGTATCGATGGGCGCTGGTATCATCGTGCAGTACTGACCGCGGACAGTGGAGTGAGCCCCCGGAATGGATCGGAACCGTCCTATTGTGGTCGTCGGCTCGGGCTATGTGGGCCTGGTGGCGGCGCTCTGCTTTGCCGAACTCGGCCACCGTGTCGTCTGCGTCGACCGGGACCCCAGAAAAACGGCTGCCCTTGAATCCGGCCGCGCGACCATCCATGAACAGTTTCTGCCCGAACTGCTGGCCCGACACGGCAACAGCAGGGTCGTCTTCACGTCTGATCTGGGCCTGGCCGTGCGCGACTCCGACCTGATCTTCATCGCCGTCGGGACCCCGCAGGCCCGCGGCGGCAGGGCCAATCTTAGCGATGTCGAGTCCGCCGTCGAGGAGATCGCCCGCAACATCACGCGATATACCGTCATCGTCGAAAAGAGCACCGTCCCGGTCTATACCAACGAGTGGATCGGCACGGTGGTGGAGCGCTGCGGGGTTTCGCGCGAGAGCTTCGATGTGGTTTCCAATCCGGAGTTCCTTCGCGAAGGCAGCGCTGCGTCGGATTTTCTTCATCCCGACCGCATTGTGATCGGGTGCCGCGGCGACCGCGCCGCCGCGCTGGTGGAGGAAGTCTATCGCCCGCTTACCTCGGGGAGCTATTACGCTCGCCCGGGCGCGGTCCCCGGCCAGTGCGACGAAACGCGGCCTCCGGTGCTGCTGCGCACGTCGCCGGAAAGCGCGGAGCTGATCAAGCACGCCTCGAATGCGTTCCTGGCCATGAAGGTCTCTTTTATCAACGCCATCGCCAATCTCTGCGAAGCGGTGGGCGCGAACATCGCCGAAGTTGGTCCCGGCATCGGCATGGACCAGCGCATCGGCACCCAGTTTCTCCATCCCGGCATCGGCTACGGCGGCTCCTGTTTCCCCAAGGACCTGGCCTCGTTCCGCTCCGTGGCCACGGAGTTCGGAATCGACTTCAGCCTGTTGGCCGGGATCGAGCGCATCAATGAGTTGCAGCCGCTGCGATTCCTCGAAAAAGTTCGCGGCGCGCTCGGCGGCATCGAAGGCAAACATCTCGCCGTGCTCGGCCTGGCCTACAAAGGCGGCACCGACGATGTGCGTGAGTCCCCGGCCATGCGCCTGGTCACCCTGCTGCTGTCCGAGGGCGCCACCGTGGCCGCATTCGACCCCGCCGCCATGCTCCGCGCCCAGGCGGTGCTGCCCTCCGGCGCCAGCCTGCGCTATGCCGACAGCGAGCTGGATGCGGCCCGAGGCGCCGACGCGCTGATGGTCCTCACCGACTGGCCGCAGTTTGCTGCGCTGCACTTTGACGCCCTGGCGGAACGGCTCTCGAGGCCGGTTTTGATCGACGGCCGCAACCTGTATCGCGCCGAGGATGTGGTGCGCCAGGGGTTCAGCTATTTCAGCATTGGACGCGCCGCGGTCCCGCGCGAGGGCGAGCTGCAGATCGTGGCGCCGCCCCCATTGCGGGTACTGCCCGGAGGCCAGCGCAGCCGTCGGGCGTTGCCGGTGCGTCCGGTGGTCATCCGCCCCAGCAGAAAAAAGATGCGAGTCCTGCTGACCGGCGCCGCCGGGTTTCTCGGTTCGCACATCACCGATCGACTGCTGGGCGAGGGGCATTCTGTTGTCGGCGTCGACAATCTTTCGACCGGCAGTCCGCGCAACCTCGCCCATCTCAGCCGCGAGGTTCGCTTCGAGCTGATCGAGCAGGACACCTGTGAGTTCCTCGATCCCGGTCCGGTAGACTTCATCTTCAACTTCGCCTCGCCGGCCAGCCCGCCGCAATACATGCGGCTCGGCATCGAGACCCTGCGCGTCGGTTCCCAGGGGACCCTCCACATGCTGGATCTGGCCGCCAAATATCGCGCCAAGTTTCTCCACGCATCGACATCGGAGTGTTACGGCACCCCGGAGGTCCACCCCCAGCCGGAAAACTACTGGGGCCACGTCAATCCTGTCGGGCCGCGCTCGGTGTACGACGAAGCCAAGAGGTTCGGCGAGGCCTGCGTGATGGCCTATCGCGTGCACCACCAGGTGGATACCCGCCTGGTCCGCATCTTCAATACCTACGGGCCGCGCATGCAGCCCAACGACGGCCGCGTCATCTCCAACTTCATCATGCAGGCGCTGCGTGGGGAGGATGTCACCGTCTACGGCGACGGCTCCCACACCCGCAGTTTTTGCTACGTTACCGACTTGATCGAAGGCATTCTGCGCCTGTCGCGGATCGAGGAGGCGCTGCCGGTGAACCTCGGCAATCCGACGGAAGAGACGGTCCTCGATTGCGCCAGGAGAGTGATCGCCCTGACCGGCTCGACCAGCCGGATCCGCCACGAACCGCTGCCCCAGGACGACCCGCCCCGCCGCCAGCCCAACATCGCCAAAGCTATTCGCCTGCTGGGATGGGAGCCGCAAGTGCCTTTCGATACAGGGCTAAGCGACACCATCGCCTACTTCCGCGCGCTGGCGGAAAACCTGGTGGCATCGGTATAAAGATAAAGTCTCGGCGTGTCGATTGGAGCATCGGATGTATAATCATTGATGACTGATGCTTTCGAGGCTTGCTATGCGAACAACTCTCAAAATTGACGACGACGTGCTTGCGGCGGCCAAAGGACTGGCCGAACGCCAGCACAAAAGTGTTGGTGAAGTTATCTCCATCCTCACCCGCCAGGCCTTGCGGCCCAATGCTTCCACGGGCAATTCGCGCAATGGCGTCCCTCTTCTGCCGGTGCGCTCCGAGTCGACACCGGTGACGATGGAGTTGGTCAATCGCCTGCGCGACGAGCTGCCGGGATGACGTTTCTGCTGGACGTGAACGTGCTGATCGCGCTGATCGATCCCGCGCATGTTCATCATGACGCGGCCCATGAATGGTTTGCCATCCAGGGCCGGCAAAACTGGGCCACCTGCCCGATGACACAAAACGGAGTTCTCCGCATCGTAGGAAATTCCAGCTATCCCAACTCCCCCGGCACTCCGGCGGCGGTGGCACCCTTACTCGCAGGGCTGATTGCGCTTCCCGGCCACGTCTTCTGGCCGGGCGACATCAGCTTGCTGGATTCTGGAAAGCTCGACCCGGCGCGCCTGCTCACCAGCGGTCAGGTCGCGGATAGCTATCTTCTCTCGCTTGCGGTTGCACACGGTGGCCAACTGGCCACGTTCGATCGCCGTATCGTCCCCGACGCGGTGCATCATGGCGCCCGGTGCCTGCATCCGATTCACTGACTGATCGAAAACGGAAGAGGGACCTTCTACGCAGAACGGTATTCAAACTCGGGTCAGCCGCTATTCCGTGGACGAGACCGCTGCCCGCCTGCAAGCTCTCCTGGAGGAGAAAGAAGTCAAGCTGTTTTGTCTGGTCGATCATTCCGGAGAGGCTCAGGCGGCTGGACTCGAGATGCCTCCGACCAAGCTACTGATCTTCGGCAGCCCGAAGGCCGGAACTCCCGTCATGCTGGCTGCACCCAGCGCCGCGCTCGACCTGCCGCTGAAGATTCTCATCGCCGAAGCGCCCGATAAGCAAGTCAGTCTGTCGTGGAACGATCCTGCCTGGCTCGAACAACGGCACGGCTTCCCGGGCGATCTGCTAGCCAATCTTTCGGCCGTCGGAATGTTTGCCGAAAAGGCCGCGGGCTAGCCTGCTGAGTCATAACTGCAGCGCATAAATCGTGGAGAAGAGAAGAGATTGAAACCGCGGGTCCCTCCACTTCGCTACGCTCCGGTCGGGATGACAACTTTATGCGGGAAATCAATGATTCAAGAGACTAGGATCGCCGTTGGATCTCCGGCTTACCACTTCCGCAGGCTGTGGTGCAGCTTGGGATACCAGGTGACCTGCACGTTCGTGCTTACGTCGGACTGGCCGCCCGCCTTGTAGACCGGCGCCTTCCAGCGCTCGTACTGCAGCCACGCCTTCAGCTCTACATCCGGCTTCAGCCTCTTGACCACTTTCACCTTGAACAGGTTTTGCGTCGTCCCGCCGGGGATGAAATCCTTGGCTGCCTTGGCGTTCCGGTAGGAAAGCTGCACGGACTGCTGCGGCGAGATGTGGTACGTCAGCCATGCCTGGCCGCCCTTTGACTCGCGCCCAATCCAGTCGCCGAAGATATTGCCCTTGTTGGTGTAGCCCTGCTTCTGGACGGTCTCGACGTACATGAAGCCGCCGCCCTGGCTGGCCTCGGTCGGCACATCCGTGTAGACGGCCTCGACCCGGAAGTCGAACTTCGGCGCTTCGGGGATCCGGTCCAGATACAGGCCAGTGCGGATGCCGGCGCGGCGCGGCGCGCTCACCGGAGTTACATCGTCGTGCGATTCCGAATCCGTGTAGAGCGTAACCCAGCGGCTGATGCCCGGCGGACGAAGCGTGAAGTCGAAGGTGCTGAAGCGCGCGCCGGGATCGTTGCGGGAAAATTTCGTCGCAACCGGGACATTCTGGAAGCTGGTGAAGCTGCGCCAGAAGCTGCCGAACGTAATCGGAACGTGTCCCCCCGGTCCTCCCCCGAATGCAGGGCGATCCCCACCCCAGATGATGGTGCGGGAAAAGCCAAACTCAAAGGTGCGGGTGGGATTGAAGGCGAACTTCTCCATGTGGACCCAGGGATCGTTGGGATACGTGTGGCCTTTCAAACTGCCGACCAGAAACTCATACCGCACCGGTCCCAGGATGTAGGACAGCAGTGGAATGTGCAGCGGCTCGACCCGATTGATGCGGAAGGAATAAATGTTCTCCGCGTTGTTGCTCCAGTCGAAGGCGCCGCCGGTCGCGGGACCGTCCCACACGTCGCTTTTGCCGATCGAAATGTCGTGGTTCCACACCGTCGCCGACAGGTTGGCCTCAATCAGACGAAAATAATTTGCGCTGGGAATTGGCCCGGCGGGAATCGTGTCCTGCGGCACATACGGAACAATCTGATCGTTATAGGAAAGCATCTCCGCCAGACTGAGCGGATAGCCGTCGGCGCTGGGGGCGTGCTGATATTCTCCGCGCACATAGAGCGCGAAAGGACCCGCCGTCCCCCGCACGCTGAATCCGGCGTAGTTGTTGAACCCCTGCTGGTAGGGGCGGCCGTAGTCGTTGACGAGGGTCTGGCCGAGATGAAAGCTGTCGTTGAGCGGCGTGCCGCCGATCCCCAGGGCGCGCTCATAGAGCGAAGCGACGGCGCCGTGCGGCTGCCATCCGCCCACGTTTTGGACATCCGGCTCGAGCGCCGCCATCACCGCCTGAAAGATTGCCAGCGCCTCCTGATCGTTGCGCTCCATGTAGACCCGCTCCTGCTCCGCATACAACATGCGCAGCACGCTGAGCCGCGTCCACGGCCGCATATCCACGAAGGCGCGGTCCAGGTAACCGAGCGAATAGAGCCGCATCAGCGCCGGGTAGATCCAACTGTCGAGCGGGATGTAGGTCGAGCCCAGGTTCGGACCCAGCGCGGAGGTGCTAACGATCTGATACGGAGGCATGGCCTGGTCGAGGCTGTTGAGTGGCGCTTTTTCTTTGGGACGGGTGTAGGCCGGCTCGCCGCTGCTATTTTGCATCGGCTTCTGCTGCCCGTAGGCGGGCATGCTTTGGTCTTGCCGATTTTGGGGGATGCTCTGCTGCTGCTGCCAGTCCACCGTAGCCAGATAGCGTGCTTGCTGGCCGGCCACTGCCTGCCCCAGGGCAGTCGTCCCCGCCAGGCCGGTGCCGACAAGGGCCGCCAGGAAAATCGGAACCACTCTGTTTTTCACTCGCACCTCAAAAAAAACTCCACACCCGCATGGCGGCAGAACAGCCCCGCCCGGCAATCCAGTTCTGTCCGCAGAGGCTTTTACTATGATGCGTTGTGAATCCGTTTCCGGCAAGGCGGAGGGGAAGGGGACAGATGGCCAAGGGCGTGGAGCGGGAGACGGGGATCGAACCCGCAACCAACGGCTTGGGAAGCCGCTACTCTACCATTGAGCTACTCCCGCTCGCGGGTGGAAATTCGATGGTAGCAGAAATCGCCGCAGGGGCGGAAAATGCAAGGCTGTTCGGAATCCGCCGACTCCTCACATAACGCAATCGAATACTCACAATAAAAAAATGTATTCCGTGCCCCATCCGGCGGCGCGCAAATTAAATTGGATACTTCCGATCACTTTTTTGAATCTCCGCAGCATTTGCCCGCGGGGAGCAGTTGGAGTTGTGTCAATCGATGGTGGAACGTTCAAAGTTTCTTTTCGCAGGCAACCGTCCGCTGCGCCGGCCGTTCCGCCGCGTAGCGTTGTTTTGCGTATTCCTCGCGGCAGCGGCGGGCGCGCAGGCGCAAACCGCCGCCGCCAACGCGGCTCTTGCGCAGCATCTGCATGAGCTCGACCAGGCCGTCGCCCACGCCCAGATGTCGGCCGACAATGCCTGGATGCTGGTCTGCGCGGCGCTGGTCTTCATGATGACGGTTCCCGGCCTGGCGCTGTTTTATGGCGGCCTGGTGCGTAAAAAGAACGTCCTCAGCACCATGATGCACAGCTTCGCCATGGCGGGTATCGTTTCCGTGGTGTGGGCCATCATCGGCTACAGCCTCTGCTTCAGCCACGGCAACAGCTTCATCGGCGGCTTCCACTATCTATTTCTGCGCGGAGTCGGCGCCGCTCCCAACCCGATCTATGCCGCCACCATTCCGCAGTCGACCTACATGGTCTACCAGATGATGTTCGCCATCATCACTCCGGCGCTCATCTCCGGCGCGTTTGCGGAGCGAATGAAGTTCAGCGCCATGGTGCTGTTTTCCGTACTCTGGTCGCTGCTGGTGTACGCGCCTATGGCCCACATGGTGTGGGGAAATGGCGGATTTCTGAATGCCGCGCTGGGCGGCGCGCTCCCCACGCTGGACTTCGCCGGCGGCACCGTAGTCCACATCACCTCCGGAGTTTCCGCGCTGGTTTGCGCGATCTACCTGGGAAAGCGGCTGCATTACCCCAAGGAACCGATGCCGCCCCATAGCGTCGTGCTCAGCTTTGTCGGAGCGGGCATGCTGTGGGTGGGTTGGTTTGGCTTTAACGCAGGCAGCGCGCTTTCCGCCGGCACGCTGGCCACCAGCGCGTTCGTCGCCACGCAGCTCGCCGCTGCCGCCGCGGCCATCGGCTGGAGCCTGGCGGAGTGGCTGCGCAACGGCAAGCCCAGCGCCCTGGGAGCCATCTCCGGCGCGGTGGCCGGGCTGGTCGCGATTACTCCGGCGGCCGGTTTCGTCGGACCTATGTCGGCGCTCGCCATCGGTTTTGCCGCCGGCCTGTTCTGTTACTTCATGGTGGTCAAGGTCAAGCAGCGCTTCGGCTACGACGATTCTCTGGATGCCTTCGGCGTGCATGGGGCGGGCGGTACGCTGGGCGCCATTTTGACCGGCGTCTTCGCCACCCGCGCCATCAATCCCATCTTTCAGGGGGCGCACGGCAATGCCCTACCCGTGGGCTGGCTGGATGGCAACTGGATGCAGGTGCCGCACCAGCTCGGCGGCATCGCCATCGCCTGGGGCGTCTCCATCCTGGGAACCCTCATTCTGCTCAAAGTCGTCGATCTGCTGGTGGGCCTGCGCGTCGAAGCCGGTCAGGAGAATGAAGGTCTCGACCTGACCCAGCACGGCGAAGAGGGTTACGACTGGGAGATTTCCGCCTCCTAGGGCTTGCCTTTCCGCTGCGAGTGCGCTCTCCGACTCCCGGCATTTCTGGAAATGGTAACGTTTGTGGTACCATTGGGAAGTGATCGAGATCCGCGAATATGTCGACGCGCGCGGGCGAACACCCTATCGAGACTGGTTGATAAACCTCAATGCCGGCACCAGTGCACGGATCGTCGTGGGTGTGCTTCGGATGGAACAGGGCAACTTCTCGGCAGCCCGGAGTGTGGGCGCTGGGTCTCCGAACTGCGATTCGACTTTGGCCCAGGGTATCGGTTGTATTTCGGCAAGGATGGAGATCGACTGGTGGTTCTGCTGGGCGGCGGCACGAAGAAGCGACAGCAATTGGACATTGCGACGGCGCATCGGCTTTGGGCTGAATACAAAAGACGAAAGCGGGAGGGATAGATGCCACTTACACGGAGTTTTCGGGAAACGGTTAAAGAACAGCTTGCGGGCCGCGATTTTCGCCGCGAGTTTTTGCGCGAAGCGGTGGCCAACATGATCGCCGGAGATCTGGAAACGGCGAAAGCGGTGCTTCGCGAGTACATCAATGGCACGATCGGATTCGTCAACCTGGGAAAAGCACTGGCAAAATCTCCCAAGGGTCTCATGCGGATGCTCAGTCCGGAAGGAAATCCTCAGGCACGGAACCTCTTCGAGATGATTGCCTATCTACAGAAGATCGACGGCACCGTTCTCGAAGTGCGCGCCCGACGTGCCGCTTGATCGTCGCCACGGCAGTGTCCGGTGGTGCTCCCTTGAACGCTTAAAGCGCTCGCGAAAGGCCGTTCCGGTTCGTTCCGCGTAGCAAGCGCGGTCTATTTCCTTCCGTCCAGGAATTCATTTTCCACTACAGTATCTATGGAAGCGCTGATATCGTGACGGTAAGCGATATTGGCTGGTCCCCGGGCTTTTTGCCGTGGAATGAGAAGTCGAGGAACGGATCATGCAGAAGATTGAAGCGATCATTCAGCCGTCGAAACTGGATGCGGTCAAGGAAGCCCTGATTGAGGCTGGAGTGGAGGGCATGACCATTCTGGAGGCGCGCGGACATGGCCGCCAGAAGGGCCATACCGAGTTTTATCGCGGTCGCGAATACTCCGTTGACGTGCTGCCCAAGATCAAGCTGGAGTTGGTGGTTAACGACGGCATGGTGGACGCGACCGTGAAGGCCATTCTTTCCGCCGCCGGCAGCGGACGCATTGGCGATGGAAAAATCTTCATCTCGCGCATCGACAACGCCATCCGCATCCGCAACGACGATCGTGGAGAAGCCGCTTTGTAGCGCCACGGGCTTGCAGGAGCCCACTTCCAAAGGAGTCCAGCCCGACATGCCGACACCGACTTCCATTTCGACCGGCGCTCTCACCGGGACTCTCCGCCCGGAGTATCAGTCCGCTTCCGAGGAGCTACAGCGGGCGTTCGACGATTCGCAGAATGGTTTCGATCTGGTTCGAGGCCGGGCTGCGCTGGTAGACCGCATGGTGGAAGGATGCTGGCGGGTGCAGGTCGCCGAAGCGGACGATCCCCAGGGTCTTGCCCTGGCTGCAATTGGTGGGTTTGGGCGGCAGGAACTTTTTCCCTGCTCCGACATCGACCTGTTATTTGTCTGCGCGGAATCTTCCATCGAGGCCGGCCATCGCGATGCCGTGCGCGGCCTGTGCCAGCAGCTATGGGACATCGGCCTGCGTGTCAGCTCATCCACTCGCACGGTGGAAGAGTGCGAGCGGATGAGCGAAGAGAACCCGGAGTTCACTCTTTCGCTGCTCGATCGGCGCTATCTTGCCGGAGATTACGAACTGTTCCACAACCTGGACCGCAAGCGGATTCCGCAGCTCATCGAGCGCCGCCGGCAGCCGATTCTGGAGGCCATTGCCCGCCTGGCCGAGGCGCGCCACGCGAAATTCCAACACACCCTGTTCCATCTGGAGCCGAACGTCAAGGACGGTCCCGGCGGTCTGCGCGATTTTCAGACGTGCGCCTGGCTGGCCCGGCTGCTGTCCCCCACGATGCCGCCAGGAAGCGGGCAAGACTCCGCGCCTTTTCTGGACTCCGGCGCCGGGAAGAGCAGTCTGCTGGTCGAGCGCCGCGCCGAATCGGAGCTGGCCCATCGTTTTCTGTTGACCGTGCGTGCTTTCCTGCATTACAGAAATCACCGCGACGACAACATGCTCTACTGGCAGGCGCAGGATGAGGCGGCGCAACGGCGGCTGGGGCTAGCCGGAACCCGCCCGGTCGAAACCGCGCAGTGGATGCGGCAGTATTTCCGCCATGCCCGCTCGATTGATTGGCTTATGCGCCAGATGGTGGACGAGATCGCCGGCGCCAGCAAGCCTTCCCTCATCGGCCAGATTCGCCAGTGGCGGAAGCGTACCGTGCTGGCCGGCTGTCCCGTGGCCGAGGGTCGTATCTCACTCAAATCGCCGGCTGAATACACCGAGCCGGACCGCGTGTTCGCCCTGTTCCAGCAACTTGCCCGCCAGCCGCTGGAACTGAGCCGCGAGGCCGAGGCGCAACTGTCCGAGTCGCTGGCGGCGCTGGCCGAGCGGCTGCCGGACGGAGCCGAACTCTGGAGCCGGTTCGAAAAAATCCTGCTCGGCCCGGAGGCCGCCCACGCCCTGCGGGTGATGCACGGCATTGGCATCCTAGAGCTGCTCCTGCCGGAGTTTCACTCCGTCGACGCTCTGGTGGTGCGCGATGCCTACCATCGCTATACGGTCGATGAGCACACGTTTCTGATCATCCAGCATCTCCATGCACTGGAGCGCGCGACCGACGGCTGGGAAGCGAACTTCGGACAGATTCTGCGCGAGGTCGAGGAGCCGGGCCTGCTGTACCTGGCGGCCCTGCTGCACGATACCGGCAAGGCGCGCAGCGAGGACAACCATGCCGAGCAGAGCCTGACCGTCGCCGCCGCCGTTGCCGGTCGGTGGGGGATGACAGCGCCCCGGCGCGACACCATTCTGCGCCTGATCCGGCAGCATCTGGAGATGTCTCGCGCCATGCGCAAGGACATCTTCGACGCCGAAACCATTCATGCGTTTGCCGGACTGGTGGGCACGCCCCACGATCTGCGCCTGCTGACGCTGCTCACCTATGCCGACATCCGCTCCGTCAATCCAGAGGCGCTCACGCCCTGGAAGGCGGAAAATCTGTGGCGGCTCTATATCGCCACCTCCAACCATCTCGACCGCAATGTCGACGACGACCGCATTGCCGCCAACGCCGACACCGCCGCGGTGCAAAGCGTGGTGGCGCTCGATCCGCAGCGGGCGGCGGACATCCATCGCTTTCTGGCCGGGCTGCCGCAGCGCTATCTGCGCACCCGCAGTCCGGAGGAGATTGGCGAGCATTGGCGGGCTTCGATGGAGCTTGACTCCAGTGCCGCGGCGGTCGCTCTCTCGCATGCCCCGGCCTGGTGGGAATGCACCGTGGTTACCCGCGACCGCCCGTTTCTGTTCGCCGACCTGGCCGGCGCTCTCACCGCCTGGGGTATGGACATCATCAAGGCGGAGGCGTTTTCCAACCAAGCTGGAACGGTCATCGACACCTTCCGTTTCGTCGACCGCTATTGCACCCTGATCCTGAATCCCGGCGAATCGCAACGCTTCGAGAAGAGTCTTGCCAGCGTCGCCGGCGGAACGGCATCGGTTGAGCAAATGCTGACGGCGCGCGCCCACACGGAACATCCACGGAATAACAAGACACACGTCGAAACCCGGCTGTCGGTCGACAACCGTTCCTCAACCCACAGCACCATCCTGCAGGTCGTCGCCCAGGATACGCCGGGCCTGCTGCGCCGCATCAGCCGGGCGATCGCCGAGCAGCAGGCCAACATCTCCGTAGCCCTGGTCGATACCGAAGGGGAGATGGCGATCGACGTTTTTTACCTGACGGAGAGCGCGACCGGAGGAGAGACCGCAAAGCTCAACGAGGCCAGCCGGGAACGACTGCAGCAGGAACTGGCCGCTGCTCTCGCCTGGGTTGCCGCTCTCGCCTAAGTGGTCGCTCTCGCGCAGACCGCCGCGCATCCCAATCTATGAGGCATCGAGGTATATCGCTGCATGAAACCTGAGATTCGTCGCCGCTCCGCGCTGCTGGCGCTGTCGCTGCTGCTTTCGGTCAGCATGACGCTGTTCGCGCGGACCCACCGCAAAAAACCGGCGCACCCGAATGCGAACCATGGCCAGCCTGTCGTCGAGGATGTCAGTCCGCCCAACTGGTGGAGCAATCTGCCGAATCCGATGTTGCTGCTGCATGGGAAAAATCTGAACGACGCCGAGGTCAACAGCAGCGTCGCCGGAATTTCCGTTCGCCGCACCAAAGTCTCTGCCGATGGGCACTGGGAGTTTGTCTGGCTCGACATTTCTTCCGCTCCGCCGCAGCATTTCAATCTGCTGGTGCGCAACGCCAGAGGAAGAACGCATTTTCCCTATGAGCTCGACAAACCCCACCCGCCAACCGACGGCTTTCAGGGTTTTTCCCCCTCCGACGTCCTGTATCTGGCGATGGCGGACCGCTTTGCCGACGGCGACGTGTCGAATGATCGCCTCAAGACCATGCCCGGCACCTTCGATCGCTCCAACCCCAGTGCGTACCATGGCGGCGACCTGGCCGGGATTGAAAATCATCTGGATTATCTGCAGCAGCTCGGAGTAACGACACTCTGGATCACGCCGCTCTACGCCCAGAACCCGGCTGCGGCGGTCGACTACAGCGGCTATCGTCCCTTCGATTTCTACCGCGTGAATCCTCACTTCGGCACTCTCTCCGACTATGAGAACCTGGCCCAGGCGGTGCATGCCCGCGGGATGAAGCTGGTGCTCGACATGGTGATGAACCACGTCAGCGCCGCCAGCCCATGGGTCAAGGACCCGCCTGCGCCGGACTGGTTCCATGGCACCCCGGAGCAGCATCTGAACGCGACCAACAACTTTGCCGCCGTTGCCGATCCTCATGCCTCCGCCGCCAATTATGCGGCCCCGGTCGATGGCTGGCTGATGGACACGCTGCCGGACCTGAATCAATCCAATCCGCTGGTTCGGGAATATCTGATCCAGAACGCGATCTGGTGGATCGAGACCGGCACGCTCGACGGTCTGCGGCTGGATACATATGCCAACGTCGACCGTTCCTTCTGGCAGCAGTTTCACACCGTGCTGCACGCGCTGTACCCGCACCTGACCGCGGTGGGAGAAATTTTCAGCTCCGATCCCACCGTGGTTTCCTATTTTGCCGGCGGCGTCAAGCACTCCGGGATCGACACCGGCCTGTACACTCCGTTCGACTATCCAGGATACTTCGCCTTGCGCGCGACGCTTACCGGAGCTTCTCCGGCGCCAATGACGAGCCTGACCGATATCGAGCGACAGGATTGGCTGTACCCGCATCCCGGCCGGCTGGTGACGTTCTTTGGCAATCAGGACACTCCCCGCTTCCTCGCCGCGCCGGGAGCCAGCATCGCCCGCATGAAAATCGCCTTCGGGCTGATCGCCACCCAGCGCGGCATGCCGCAGATCTACTACGGCGATGAGATCGGTCTTTCCGCCGCAAGCGACAGCGATAGCCGCGGCGATTTTCCCGGCGGCTTTCCAGGCGATGCGCAGGACGCTTTTACCGAAGCCGGCCGCACCCCCGCGCAGCAGGCGATGTATGAGTGGGTCGCCGGCCTCTTCGAATTGCGCGCCCATAACGAAGCGCTGCAGACGGGATTGCAGCAGAACCTGCTGGCCGACAAGACCGGCTTTGTGTTCGCCCGCTATGCGGACCCATCGCAGAGCAGGCCGAAATCGACCTCCGGCTCCGGCGTCGCCACGCTGGTGCTGGTGAACCGCTCCGGCGTGCCGCGGACCTTTCATCTGGATTTCTCCCGCACCGTGCTCGCCGGCGTCGCCACGCTGGCCCCGGCATGGAACGCCCAGCAGCCGGTGACGGTAGCGAAGGATATGTGCGATATCACCGTCCCGTCGGCGTCGCTGGTGGTCTACACAGCCCAGCCCTAGCATTCAACGTCTGTCGCACGATTCAATGTGCATGATGCAGGAGAAGGGAATGCCGATGCAGCCGGGATTTCGCATTGCCGCCATTGGAGAGCTTTTGTGGGACCTGCTCCCCGATGGGCTTCGACTCGGAGGCGCTCCGGCGAACTTTGCCGCCAGCATGGCCAAGATTGCGGCGGGGTCTTCGAGCACGATCTTTCTGGTCAGCCGCGTGGGCGACGACGCTCTGGGACGGCAGGCGCGGGAACAGATGGCGGCGCACGGGGTCGCGGTCGATCCAATTTCAACCGACCCGCGGCTGCCTACGGGGACCGTCGCCGTCACACTCGATTCGGTCGAAGGACCCAGCTATTCCATCCACCGGCCGGCCGCCTGGGATGCGATCCCGTCCACCCCCGAGCTAAGCGCGCTGGCCACCGGGCTCGACGCCGTCTGCTTCGGTACTCTGGCGCAGCGCGCCGCTGTCACCCGGGAAACGCTGCGCGGGTTTGTGGAGGCGACCGGCGCGGACTGCGTCCGCGTCTTCGACGTGAACCTGCGTCCGCCGTATTGGACTCCGGAGGCGCTACGCTGGGGTTGCGAGCGGGCTACCATCGTCAAGATGAACCAGGAAGAAGTCCCGCTGCTGGCCGAGGTATTGGCCGCTCCGCTGCGCGCTCCGGCGGAGCTGGCGGATTTTCTGCTGGGGAAATTTCCCGTGAAGATGGTCGCCGTTACCCGTGCCGCCAACGGCAGCCTGCTGACGACGCGTACCGGAGTTCATCACCACCCCGGAATCGCAATCGATGTCGTCGATCCTGTCGGCGCTGGGGATGCTTTTACCGCCGCGCTGGTTCATGCCTGGCTGTGCGGCGACCCCCTGGCCGCGATTGCGGAGCAGGCCAACCGCTGGGGTGCACGCGTGGCCGCCCAACGCGGCGGAGATGCCGGGTGCGGAGACGAGTAGAATTTGCCCCGGAGTACAAATTCTCCGGTTACACTCGTCCTGAAGATCGCCGCTATGCGCGTCCAAGCAGTATAAGGAGAGGTATGAATCGAAGGTCGCACTTGCCCACCCGGCTGACGACTGCCGTGCTGACGATCGCTCTGCTTGCAGTATCCGGCCGGGCGCAGGAAAAGAAGCCCCACGAACCCAAGGCGCAGCCCCCGGCTGCCCAGCAGGCAAATAAATCCACCGTTGCGCCCACCGAACAAAGCACCGTAACCGAGCACACCCTGGCGCTGAACGGCGAGACCATCCACTACACCGCGACCGCGGGCAACTTGCTGATTCGGGATGCGAAGAACAAGCCCAACGGCAGCATGTTCTACGTGGCGTATACGGAGGACGGCGTTGCGGCCCAGGACCGTCCGGTGACCTTTCTTTATAACGGCGGTCCCGGCTCCTCGACCATCTGGCTGCACATGGGATCGTTCGGGCCCATGCGCATTGAAACCGCCAGCCCGGAGGCGACGCCCCCGGCTCCCTACCATCTGGTTCCCAACCAATACAGCCTGCTCGACAAGACCGACCTGGTGTTTATCGACGCCATGGGGACCGGGTTTTCCCGCCCGGTCGACAAGGGCACGCTGAAGGATTTTATTGGCGTGGATGAGGACGTGCACGCCTTCAACAAATTCATAACGCGCTACCTGACGGTGAACGGGCGCTGGGATTCTCCCAAGTTTCTGATCGGCGAATCCTATGGCACCACCCGGTCGGCGGCGCTGGCGTATTCCCTGCAGCAGAGCGGGATTTCTCTCAATGGCGTGGTGCTGATCTCCTCCATTTTGAACTTCAACGACATTACCGCAGGTGGGGATACCAATTTCATCGGTGACCTGCCCTCCTTCGCGGCCATCGCCTGGTACCACAACAAGCTGGCCAACAAGCCGGCCGATCTGCAGGCCTTTCTCGCCCAGGCGCGGACCTATGCGCGCGGGCCCTATGCCGAGGCTCTGTGGCAGGGAGACAATCTCAGCGCAGCCGAGGAGGACCAGGTGGCGCAGAAGCTAAGCCAGCTAACCGGCGTCAGCGCGCAGTACTGGAAGGAAGCCAATTTGCGCCTGACCGCGTCGAATTTCCGCAAGGAACTGATGCGGGGCGATCGGCGCACGCTGGGCCGCTATGACGCGCGCTTCGAGGGGTTTGACAGCCAGGCGATTGGCGCGAATCCCAGCTATGATCCATCGGACACGGGCATCGCGGGCGCATTCGTGGCCGCGTTCCACACCTATCTGGCCGACGACCTGAAATACTCCACCGACGAAAGCTACAAGGCGACCGCGTATGGGCCCAATTTTAAGTGGGACTGGAAGCATAAGACGCCCCATGGCTCCGAGGAGCGATTTCCGGATGTCGCGCTCGATCTGGCGGCGGCGATGCGGGAGAATCCGCATCTACTGCTGTTTTCCGGCAACGGCTACTTCGATCTGGCGACGCCGTTTTTCAAGACCGAATTCGACATCGATCACATGGAATTGCCCCCTTCCATTCAAAAAAATGTTCGCTTTCGCTACTATCCGTCGGGGCACATGATTTATCTGAATGTGCAGGCGTTGAAGCAGTTGAAGAGCGACCTGGCGCAGTTCTATTCGGACGCAGTCGCACAATAGCAGCGAGCGGCAGTCAGCGCGTGGTGACGGGTTCCGATTGCCGCACTTCCAGATTCATGAAGGAAGGCGTCTGCCCTGTCACCAGCCTGGTCAGAATGGAATGCACGCGCAGAAGCGGAAACGGCGCGGAGACGGTTTCCGGCGCCGTCTGGCCGGCCAGGTGAATCATCAGAGCAGGCCGCGGATCGAAGGACCCGTGCGAAGCCGCCTGATCTTCACGCGTCCACCCGGGCTTTTTGGACCAGAGCCACGTCCGCCAGGAGTGATCGCCGCAGAGGACCACGGTAGTGTTTTTCCAGCGCGGCGATTTTCTTAAAATCGCGAGCATCTGGCCCAAGGTCCGGTCAGTGAGAGCGAGATTGTCGACATACGAACGCTTGCCGGTTTCATCGAACCGGCGCGTTTCCCGGTTGTAGAACCCGGGCGGATGCGGAAGGGATAGGTGAATGAAAACAAAATCGAGGCCAGGCTCCTTCAGTGCCTCGTCGGAGTGCTGCAACAAATCTTTGTATGTTTCCATGTGGCGGGTCACCACCCAGTTCTTTTTTCTGGGATGGAAACCGTCTTGGAGGAATCGGGCCCACGGCGTCCAGAGGTCCCTCCAGAAACCGGCGTGAATGTCATAATTCTGCGGAATGTCTTCCGCATTGGTACTGAACCAATAACACTGGTCGAGATAGGGCGCCAACATGCCGCAGTAGGGGTTGTACCAGCCCACGACGCCGGTGGTCAGGCCGTTTTGTTGCGCCTGCGCAAACGGAGTCAACGCGGCATCGAAATTACGCCATTTGCTCTTCCTGCTGGTCGCCACCTCGAATTTGTTGTGAAACGTGTACCGCACCCGCACCACGGGAAACCCGAGCAGGATGGACGGGATGGCCAGCTCGGTGTAATTCTCCACCGGTAGGACGTGGGTGAATACGGTGGACGTTTCCCTCAGCTTGTCGAAGTTGGGCAACTGCAGACCGGGGTAGCGATTGCCGAAGGTCTGGCTGTAGGACAACTCATCGAACAAAATCCAGACGACACGGGGCCGATCGGCCGAGACAGACGTGGCCGCGGGTAAATTGTCCACAGCGTTCGGCGCCGGCCGCCAGGCGGCAATGCCGGCCAGTTGCAGAATCACAAACAGCGAGAAGATTCCCATCCCGACCAGCGCCGCGCCGGTCCATTGCGACAAAATTTCCTCTGCGCGCCGCCACCGTCTTCGCAGAAGGACAGCCGCAATCGTCAGGCTGAGGAAGATCGCCATTTCGACGGAGGGTCGTATTCTCGCGTTCAGGCTGGTCGCCGTCACCTTTGCCAGCAATACCGCCACCGTGCCGGGCAACAGCACGCGCAGCCAACGGAGGCGATCGCTGCGCGCAATCCAGGTGGCAAGCAGCGCGAGCACCAACCCGGCCAGAACCAGATTCACAATGAGTGAGAGCGCGAAATCGGTTAGCGGAAGGGGCGAGTGCATCCGCAGATCGGAAGGATGGGCAATGGCAACGGCGTAGAGACGGAAGAGTGCGAATGCCGCCAGTCCCAGGGCTTGCAGCAGGGTTCGCGGCCTCATATTTTTTCCATGAGAAACAGGGTGCGTCCGTTGCCCAGTAGCTGTCGACCGGCGACGGAAAAGTGCGCGTCGAATGCCGCTTGCAGACGTTCCTCGGTCAGGCCGCTGTAGAGCGCATCCCGTCCGCGCAGCAACTGCTGGAACATGGGGTCACTCTGCGGCACCCATTCCAAAAGCAAATGGCGGCGCGTAAGCCGGGCGGCCAGCACGGCGATTTGCTCCAGTGGAATCTGGTCCATCAGCAGGAGGTGATGAATCACCGCGAGCATCAGCACCAGATCGAACTGACCTTCGGCGCGATCGAGAAGGGACAGCGACTCGGAATTTTCCCATCCGACCGCCGGAGTGGGCCGCGCGATATCGGCGACCAGCGGCAGAATGTCCCGGGCCTCGCTTGCCGCGCGTATCCAAAGCTGATCGATCGCGGTGACGTCCGTGTCCAGCGACACGACGCGGGCGCCGGCCGAAGCTGCCAGCAGAGAATAGGCGCCGGTGTTGGCTCCAATATCGAGAACCGCGGCGGGCCGGGTGTCCCGCAGAACACGATCGACAAATTCCTTCTTTCTGGCGTGATCTTCGGCGGAGTAATGGGCCGCGCTCGAGGTGTATTCGCTCCAGCGGGACGGCTTCTCGCTCCCCATGGTTCCGTGGACCCGCCGCGACATTTTTTGCAGATTTTTCTTCAGGATCGCGGTGACGAATTCCGGGTCGCGCTGCAGGCCTCGTGCAGTCGTCGAGGGCTTCGACGTGTTCGATTGGCGGCGGTCCAGCCAGGCCGGCAAGGTGACAGGCCAGAGGAGTTTCGGCGCCAGACGGCGCACGGGACCCAACGCGTCGGCAAGCTGGGAGGGTTCATAGCCGTCCCGATAGATTTGGGAGGCCGCCAGCGGCCATCCCAGATAGCGATGGGCCAGCAATGGGAGCAGGAAGGTCCGCACGAATTGTCCCTGCGCCAGCCAGATGGGATTCCCCGGGTCGCGCGGGTCGAAGGAAAGAACATCGACAAAAACCGGTCGCGCGCCGTCGAACAGCACGTTCAGCGGAGTTGCGTCTTTCAGCAGAAAACCGGCTGGAACAGCTTCCATGCACAGGTCGAGCGTCAGGTCGGCTGCGGCCCGCCATTGACCCGGGGCCCACTCCCACGGATAGGAAAGAAAAAATATGCGCGGGTGACGAATGAGCAAACCGCTGGTCTGGCCGTCAGCGGAAGTCTCTTCAATCGTTCCGGCAACCATTTTGCCGGAGGCCTGCCAGTTCCGAACGAGGCTGGAATGAAGAAAGCGCAGAGCCTCGACTGCAGCGGCGGGACGTACGCGGCGTAGAACCTCTTCGCCCGCGAACTCAACGGACCCGGCGGGGTCCCGAAATGTGGGTCGAAGATTGCCCGTCATTCGGGCGTGGATCCGGTGGTGGATTCGGGTGGATCTTCCGGGCTGCCGGGCTTTATGGCGGGACCTCCCGACGCGATCCGACGGCGGATGACTAATTTGCCGATTTTTTGACGAAAATAGAAGCCGATTCCAGCCAGCGTCGACCCAATGATCTGAAGTGCCAGCAGGCCGGAGCCGGGATCGGCGTATGCCTGTGCCGTTCCCTGAAACGCCAGAAGGAGACAGGCGAGACAGAAAACGGTGAGTAGGAAGTGAGCAAACCGGATCATGACTGCGCTCCTTCTTGGGATGGAATGCCTTCCCAGACTCTATACACCCGCCCAGAAATGATTCTATATTTCTATACCGTGGCCTGGATTGCAAAGAGAGAATCTTTTTTCGGAGAATTTCTCCGGGATCGCCCAAACTATCCAATCGGAGGTGTACAGCATGAAGCTTCTTTACGCAGTGTCCGCGGTGTTCCTGGCAGTTCCAACCTGGGTGGGTGCGCAAACAGCTCCGCCGCGGCCGATGATCACCGGGGTTGCGCAGGTTTCCATCTACGCGTCGAACATGGCGAAGTCGCGGCATTTCTTTGGGGAATTTCTCGGCTTTCCGGAGAGTGGGACGGCGCACCAGCGCTACCGGGTGAATGCGCGCCAGTCGATTGTTGTCGATCCACTGCCATCCGGAGTGACGAATTATCTGCGGTCAGTGGGTTTCGCCACGCCGGACGCAGAGGCCATGCGACGCTATCTGATTGACAAGGGCGTTCACGTTCCAGACACGGTGAAACGGGGAGCAGGCGGCAGCAGGTTCTTTTGGGTCAACGATCCGGAAGGACATCGGATGGAATTCATCCAGCTCGCTCCGAAACAGGCCCGATTTGTGCCGGTCGCGGCCGGGGAGCAGCCGATTTCCCATCACATCCTCCACGCCGGATTCATCGTCCACGACCGCTCCGCCGAGAACCGTTTCTTCCGCGACATTCTGGGATTCCGCCAGGCCTGGGAGGGCGGCATGAAGGACGGCAAGACCGACTGGGTGGATATGCAGGTGCCGAATGGCAGCGACTGGATCGAGTACATGCTGCACGGGCCGGCTCCGGCCTCGGCGGCAGTCAGTGGGGTGCTGAATCACTTCTCCCTGGGCGTAAAGGACGCGCACCAGGCGGCGGATGTGTTGCGGCAGCGGGGGTGGCATTCCAGCCCGCGGGAAAAGGCGCAGCTTGGCCGCGACGGAAAATGGCAGCTCAATCTGTACGATCCGGATGGAACCCGGGTGGAGCTAATGGAGTTTCGGCCGGTCGAGACCCCCTGCTGCTCGCCGTATACGTTGCCGATCCCTCGCTAGCGCAACAAATTGCCAGAATGCTGCATCCAATAGGCGATAAGCCTCATCAAGTAAGTTGACAGTAAGACACTCAACTGGGATACTGGAAGAGGTAGAATTGTCGGAAAGGCATCAAGAAGAGGGGCAAATGGGCAAAATTATCGGAATTGATCTGGGAACCACGAATTCGGTTGTCGCCGTCATGGAGGGCGGTGAGCCGAAGGTGATCCCCAACGAAGAAGGCGGCCGCACCACGCCGTCCGTCGTGGCTTTTACCAAAAATGGGGAGCGGCTAGTGGGCCAAGTGGCCAAGCGCCAGGCCATCACCAACCCGGATAACACCGTGTACTCGATCAAGCGCTTCATGGGCCGTCGCTTCAATGAGGTGAACGACGAAATGAAGATGGTGCCCTACAAGGTGAAGCAGCAGGGCGACCATATCGTTGTCGAAGCGCAGGGCAAGGACTACACTCCGCCGGAGATTTCGGCGATGATCCTGCAGAAGCTGAAGAAAGCGGCGGAAGACTATCTCGGCCAGAGCGTGTCGGAGGCCGTGATTACGGTTCCGGCCTACTTCAACGACGCCCAGCGGCAGGCCACCAAGGACGCCGGGAAAATTGCCGGCCTTGACGTGAAGCGCATCGTGAACGAGCCGACTGCGGCGGCGCTGGCCTACGGGCTGGACAAGAAAAAGGACGAGACCATCATCGTCTACGACTTTGGCGGCGGCACGTTCGACGTCTCGGTGCTGGAAGTCGGCGAGGGCGTGATTGAGGTGAAGGCCACCAATGGCGATACTCACCTGGGCGGCGACAACATCGACCAGCGGATCGTCGACTGGCTGACGGAGGAGTTCAAAAAGGACGAGGGGCTCGACCTGAGGGCCAAGGGCAACGAGATGGCACTGCAGCGGCTGAAGGACGCTGCCGAGCGGGCCAAGATCGAGCTTTCGACGGCGATGGAGACGGAGATCAATCTGCCGTTCGTCACCGCCGATGCCAACGGGCCCAAGCATCTGGTAAAGAAGCTGACCCGCGCCAAGCTGGAGCAGTTGGTGGACGATCTGCTGCAGCGCTCGCTCGGGCCTTGCAAGCAGGCCTTGAAGGACGCCGGTATCGATGCCAGCAAGATTGACGAAGTGGTGCTGGTGGGCGGCCAGACCCGCATGCCGAAGATTCAGGAGCTGGTGAAGGAACTGTTCGGCAAGGAGCCGCACAAGGGCGTCAATCCGGATGAGGTGGTCGCCATCGGCGCGGCGGTGCAGGCCGGCGTGCTGGGCGGCGAGGTGAAGGACCTGCTGCTGCTCGACGTGACCCCTCTGACTCTGGCGATCGAGACGCTGGGCGGCGTGGCGACGCCGATGATCCAGCGCAACACGACCATCCCGACGAAGAAGACGGAGACGTTTTCGACGGCGGCCGACAGCCAGACGGAGGTTGAGGTTCACGTGCTGCAGGGCGAGCGCCCCTTGGCGGCCCAGAATCGCACGCTGGGCAAGTTCAAGCTGAGCGGGATTCCTCCGGCGCAGCGCGGCATTCCGCAGATCGAGGTGACCTTCGACATCGACGCCAACGGCATCCTGAACGTGACCGCGAAGGACAACGCCACCGGCAAGGACCAGAAGATCACGATTACGTCTTCCTCCGGTCTAAGCAAGGAAGAGGTGGAGCGGATGGCGAAAGACGCCGAGGCTCACGCCGCCGAGGACAAGACCAAGCGCGAGGAGATCGAGGCGCGCAACCAGCTCGACGGAATGGTCTACAACATCGAAAAGATGTTGCACGACAGCGGCGACAAGGTTGCGGCGGCCGATAAGTCGGAGGTGGAAAGCGCGCTGGCGGAAGCCAAGAAGACGCTGGAAGGCACGCCCAGCCCGGCGGAGATGAATGCCGCCCGGGAGAAGCTGACTGCCGCTTCGCACAAGCTGGCCGAGGCCATGTACAAGGCCAACGCGGCCGCGCCGGGAACGCCGGAAGGCGGCCCGCCGCCGGAGCAGCCCGAGGCCGAGCAGAAGAAGGATGAAGGCGTCATCGACGCGGAGTATGTCGACGTCGAAGACAAAAAGTAATCGTGGAGACTGCTGACTACGATTGCGTACGGCCAGGTGAAACCAAATGCGGGCGGCGCTCGTACTGTAAATAGGACTGGAAGCAAGACCACCAGGCAACCGAGGGCGTCCTGAGAAACTGCGGGACGCCTTCCTTGTCTCTCGAAATACCGGGAGCGGAGGAGGAGGGATGATGACCGACACAATCTGGCAATGCGAGCAATTGCGCGCGGGCGAAGTCTACTGCAAGGATATGTTCGACACCCGCGCCGAAGCCGAGGAGTTTGTAGCCAAAATGGCGCGTGTGGCGCCGGACATCTTCTGCCGCATCGAACCGATCGACGTGGAGAAGGTGTGGAACTGAAGTGCCGGCCGATAGGCGGCCGGAAGAGCCGCGCGGGCTTGGAACTTTGCCCGCGCGGCATCCGTATGGAAAGAAGAGAGGGCAGGCCGGGGCGCCTGCGGGAGTCTGAGTTGGGGGGTGGGGACCGATGATTAAATTTCTTCTCTTCTGTCTGCTGTTCGTTTTCTGCTGGCCGCTGGCGTTGCTGGCGATCGTGCTGTATCCGTTAGTGTGGCTGTTTCTGCTGCCGTTCCGGCTGGTCGGTATCGCCGTGCATGGAGTGCTGGAACTGGTGGCCGCGGTGATTTTTCTGCCCGCGCGCCTGCTGCGAGCCATCTAGAAACGCCGCTCCCAACCGGGCTGCGGCTCGATAGCCGATACAATGGAAGGTTGCGGGCAGGCGAGGATTCTCTCCCGCGGCTTTCTCATCCGCTGATCTGGGAGCATTCATGAAGCGCAGTGCAATCGTGATCCTGGTTATCATCGCCGGCATCACCGCAATGATCTGGTCCGGATTCATGGCCTATCGTATTCATCGGTCTCTTAACGCGGCGCCTCCCAACCAGGCGACCATGGCGCAGCCGGGCCTTGCCGCCGGTTCCGCGGCCAACACCCTCGCTGCTGCGCCGGACACTCCTGCTGCCGAGGGGCTGCCGGACCTGCGCGGCAAACCGGCTCCTGCCTTCACCCTGAAAACGATCGACGGCAAAACCGTTTCGCTCTCCGATTACAAAGGCAAGGCCGTGCTGGTCAACTTCTGGGCCACCTGGTGCGGGCCCTGCAAGCTGGAGATGCCGTGGCTGATCGACCTCCAGAAAAAGTACGCCGCCAAGGGGTTTACCGTGCTCGGCATCTCGGAAGACGACACCTCGCCGGCACAGGTGAGCGCCTTTGCCAAACAGATGGGCGTCAACTATCCAGTACTGATTGCCAGCGACGCCGTTTCACAGGCCTACGGCGGCATCGATTATTTGCCCGTCTCCTACTACATTGGCCGCAACGGTACCGTGGTCGCCGAAGTCGGTGGCGTGATCTCGCGGCAGGATATCGACGCCGACATTCAGAAGATTCTCGCGACCAGGGGAGCCTGAGCGTGGGTTTCCGCGTGCCTCGCATTCTGCCGCTGCTGGCGCTCGCTGCCGCGTTTCCGCTGCTGGCGCAATCGGCCTGGCAGCCGGGCCATACGAGCATCGGCTTTTCTCCGCAAACCCAGCAGTGGGTGCGGATGGTCTCCTCGCCGCGGCTTTCCGTGAAAGCAGGGAGGCATGACGTCACGCTGAGCTTTGTCATCCAGGATGGTCTGCATATCAATTCGCACACGCCGCACTCGCCCTTTCTCATTCCGACCTCGCTTACGCTGACCGGGAACGACGGCGTGCAGATCGCAAAAATCGAATATCCGCAAGGAACGGACTATCACTTTCAGTTCTCTCCGAAAGATGCGCTGAGCGTGTATACCGGACAGTTCAGCCTGCTGGTTCCGCTGCGTGCACGGCCCGGGCGCTATACGCTCCGCGGCCGGCTCCGCTACCAGGCCTGCAACGACAGAACCTGCAATCCGCCGAAGACGCTGCCGGTGACTCTCCACCTCACCGCGCGATAATTCCACTGCCACGAGGAAAGCGAAAACGATGACGAAACCGAATCTGTCGTTCGAAGAAAAACTGGACCGGCTGGCCGAAGTCGCCGTCCACATCGGGCTGGGACTGGGCGCAAAAGACGCGCCGGTCCAGGAACTGGTGATGAGCGCATCCACTGAAGCCGCGCCGCTGGCACGACGCATCACCGAGCACGCCTACAAGGCCGGCGCGATTCTGGTCACCACGCTTTTCTCCGACGAGGAAACCGTGCTGCTGCGATACCAGCACGCCCCGGACGCCAGCTTCGATCGCGTGGCGCAATGGATGGTCGACGGAATTACCGAAGCCTACCGCGGCGGCGCAGCGCGTCTGGCCATCGCGGGCGGCAATCCGGCGCTGCTGGCGAAGGAAGATCCAGCGAAAGTGGGCCGCGCCAACATGGCCGCTTCCCGGGCCAGCAAGCCGGCCATGGGGCTGATCACGCGCCATGAAATCAACTGGACCATCGTGGCCTGCGCCACACCGGCGTGGGCGCGGGCGGTGTTCCCGAACGATCCCGAAGAGACCGCGATCGCGCGTTTGTGGGATGCGATCTTCGCCGCCTCGCGCGCCGACGTTCTCGATCCCGTGGCGGCGTGGAAGGCCCACGGCGCGTACCTGAAGGAGCGCGTAGATTTTCTCAATCGCAAGCGCTTCGCTGCGCTGCATTTCCGCGGGCCCGGCACCGATCTGCGCGTGGGTCTGGCCGACGACCATCTGTGGGCAGGCGGCGGCACCGTGGCTGGAAACGGCGTCTACTGCCAGCCGAATATCCCCACCGAGGAAGTCTTCACCACCCCGCATAAGGATCGCGTCGACGGCACTGTGCGCAGCAGCAAGCCGCTGTCGCATCAGGGCACGCTGATGGAAGAAATTTCCGTGCGCTTTGTAGCCGGCCGCATCGTCGAGGCCAGCGCCAAGACCGGCCAGGCGGTGCTGGAGCGCATGATCGACTCGGACGACGGCGCGCGCCGCCTGGGCGAAGTGGCGCTGGTTCCCCATTCTTCGCCGATCGCGCAGAGTGGAGTGCTTTTCTGGAATACGCTGTTCGACGAGAATGCCGCCAGCCACATTGCGCTCGGGCAGGCCTACAGCACGTGTTTGATCGGCGGCGAAAAGATGACGCCGGACGAGCTGGCCGCTCGCGGCGACAACG
>Ga0207933_1000649_pt1 | contig 32060 bp, 14 predicted proteins | sample NGESurdeep092012_4_FD_184488 | JGI IMG/M metagenome (GOLD analysis project Ga0207933, IMG submission 184488) | Arctic peat soil microbial communities from Barrow, Alaska - NGEE Surface sample F53-3 deep-092012 (SPAdes) | ecosystem: Environmental > Terrestrial > Soil > Wetlands > Peat ... | reverse complement strand
ATAGTCCTGGCTGTGCATTAAACGTTCGACAAGCGCGGGGAAGTCGAGTGCGACGACATTGACCTCCATACCCAACGCAGCAAGATCCTGCTGAATCAGAGTTGCCATCTTTTGCCGCGCTGCATTTCCGGCGTTGGTCAGGATAGAGAAGCGGACCGGGTGGCCTGCCGCATCTTCGAGCCGCGAGCCAACCCAACGGAAACCGGCGCGGGCGAGAGCAGCCCTGGCGGCAGTGATATCGGTGTGGGGCGCGGAGAGGTTCTGGTTGTACCAGATGCGGTTAGCCGGCGAGATAAAACTATAAGCGGGAGTAGCGTGGCCCTGATAGGCGATACGGGCCAGGTCGTCGCGGTGAATGGCCTCGGAAACGGCCACGCGAAAAGCCCGTTGCTGAAACCATGATCTCTCCCAGGCAGGAAGCGGCGCGGCGGGCGACTGGTTGAACCACATCTGCTCGGTGTTCAGCGATGGGCCGAGATCGCGCACGGTGGATGGCGCCTTTTTCCTCAGCAGCTCGAAATAGTCCGGGGAAATGTGATCGATGAGATCGTATTCGCCGCGCAGGAAGAGACGGATCTCCTGCTCGGGATTATTCACAATGTCGAGGCGCACGCCGCTTGCGTAAGGAATGGAGACACCGTTCGAGCCGTTTTCCCAGTAGTCAGGATTGCGGCGCAGACGCACGTATTGCGAGCGCAGGTAATCGGCGACAACGAACGGGCCGGAAGTGACCCGGCCTTCGCTGGGACGGTCGGCGGGCTCAATGGCGATCTCGTCGAAGACCTTGGCGATGCCAATCACTCGCTGGGGCAGATGAACGATGACTGTGGCTAAGTCGGGCGTTTCGACCCTGACCCCGCCCGGATTGACGAACTCATCTGCGACCGGAGCAGCCGTGGCAGGAAGCAGAACACGACGTATCGACCAGGCGGCGTCCCGCGACGTAAGACTGCTGCCGTCGGAGAACCTGAGACCGGGCCGCATTTTGAAGACGATGATCTTGCCGTCTGGCGAAAGGTTCCAGATTTGGGCCAGCCGCGGCTCAACCTTCTGCGTAAGGCGATTGATGCGCAGCAGGACGCCGCCGGTGAGATAGCGAACTGTTTCCGAGTCGATGTCGTCGACTTTAGCGGGATCGAAGGTCTTTGGGTCATAGCCTAGGATCCATGCCAGTTCGCCGGGCAGGCGGGGCGCGGCCTGGGCGGCGCACTTGACGATCACCGTCGTGGCCAGGATGGCCAAGACGGCAGCGACCGAGACATCGTGCAAGCAAACGCGCCGCGTCATGAGTTCTTCACCGCGACTGCTTCAAGCAGAAATAGAACCAGAATCAGCAGAACGACGGGAAAATAAACCCAATTGGATTGGGCCAGCATAGAAGAGTTATCGAGCTCGAGCAGCATCCCCCCCCAGGACGGCAGCGGCTCCCCTATTCCCAGTCCAAGTGCGCCAAGATTTGCCTCGGCCATCACGAATGCTGGCACACAGACGAGAAACTGGGGCAGAAGCAGGGGCAATAGATTCGGAACAACATGGCGGACCACCTGAGGCCGACGCAGTCCTGCTGCACGAGCTTGCAGCATCCATTCGGAGTTTTTCAAGTCGCACGCTCCCTGGTAGACCGCGCGCGCACACGCCGGCCAACCCAGGGCCGCAAGGACCAGAAAGGTAATGGCTGCCGAATGGCCAGGCGAAGTATTCAGAGGCAGCGCAGAACGAACCATCATGAGCAGAAAGAGCCATGGAAGGGCAAGAAACACATCGCAAACCAACATGACCATCCAGCCGACGGCGCCCCCGGCGAAGGCTGCCAATGTCCCCACACCTGCTGCGGCGGCCAATGCCCCCGTCAGGCTGAGCAAAAGAGCAGCCGAGACGCGCTCCAGTCGATCGCGCCCGAGAGCGTCGGTGCCCGCGGGATGGCGCGCCGACGCATCGGTGAGGAGCTGATCGCGATTCTGACGAGAATAGCTTGCGCCTGGTCGGACGACGATCGCCATGGCAATCAGAACCAGGCCGATGAGCAGCCACGCGGGCAAGCGATGGGAGTTCATGCGCGCTCCAACTCCACCTTGCGGCTCGGTGCCATTCCAGAGCACGCAACCCCGATCGCCATCGTCAGCGTGACGGCTAGCAATACGGGAAGGTCGCGATTGAGGGCGGCGTTCCAGGCCAATTGGCCAAGTCCGGGTACGTTGAAGAGGACTTCGACGGGCACCAGAGCACTCAGCGTGGTCACGAGGGAGAGACCGGCAAGGGCGGCAAGTTGGGTAAAGAACGCCGGCCAGACGTGCGCCACGAGCAAGCGCCCCGGTCTGATCCCCTGGGCACGGGCATGCAACAGATGCTCCTCAAGCCACGCCTTGCGCAGTATGCGCTGAAGAAATTTGAAATCGCGTGCCGCAACTAGGACAGCCATGACGAAGACCGGACCGCCGCTCCCCGCCAGCAGACAGAGAGTCGCCATGGCCGCGGTGGGCACAGCGAGCAAAAGCGTCGCTGGCGCCTGCCACAACATCGACGGCTCCTTTCCCGCGCTCGCGATAAGCGCAGCGCACAAGGCGAGTGCCCAGCCCAGAAGCAGCGAGCGCAGCAGCAGCTCTCCTGTAACTGCCAGGCGCGGGCGGATGAGCTCGATAACGGGCACGTCAAACTGCCGCGAGATCCCGGCACTTCCCCGGGTCATGCCCGTGATTTCCGTGATGAGCATCTGCGTGATGGAGCGGCTGCGCCCGGCCTCCGCCGACAGTTCCGCACGAACTGTGTGCGCGTAACGCGAGTTCATCTCACCCGGGTCGCTCAAGTATCCGGGAGCGTAGCGGACCAGGACTGTAGAGCCGATCATGACCAGGACAACGATGAGCAGCGTTCTGCCAAGCCACCTCATGATCGCTGTAATTCGCCTCATGATGTGCGTGCGACCTTGAGAATGGAGCCGGTGATGGCGCCCGACGAGATTCCCTCCGTCGTCATTGAATCCTTTTCGTTGGGCACATTCTCCAGAGCCCACGCGAACTCCAGCGCGATCTCTTCGAGGACGTGGAGATGGTCTTTCGAATACGCTGACCGCTCGCAGGAATAAAGCGTGACTGCACCAAGCACGGCTCCGCTTGAACTGAACAGAGGAGCCGAAAGCGCAGAACTGTTGCCTGTAAACAAGCCGGCTTCGATGCGAATGTTGGGTTCGACCGTGGGATTACCGTTGAGAATGCTACGTGCATTGTGAGCGACCCAGCCCGACAGACCCTCTCCAATTGGAATTGGCTGCGCTGAAAATGCTCCGGCGCAGGGGCCGCCGATGTGCAGCGCAACAATGCTTGCTTCTGACCTCAAATACACCGCAATGCAATCGAAGGGAATCAGGGACTGCAGGCTCTCAGCGACCGCCCTGCTCGCTCCGTGCAAATTACGGGAGGTTATCAACGCCTGTTTCAATTTGGCAATGGCTCTGGCTCTTTGATCGCTCGTGGCCGCCAGTCGCGGAGATTTGAACTGCAGTATCGTCGAGCCGGATTCCGGCGCGACCTGCTCCTGCTCAAATCCGGCGCTAGGCGCCGCTCCGCGCTCGATTATCAGATTCGTATTGAGCGGCACCATCTCTTCGATCTCCTGATGCACGCGCTCTTCAAGCGCTGGATAATGTTCTTCCAACAGACTGACGACTTTGGGGTCGAATTGAACGCCGGCTTTGCTCTTCAGGTACGCCAGGGCTTCCTCAACTGGCAGCGCCCGGCGATACGGCCGGTCCGAAGCAAGCGCGTCGAAACAGTCGACCGCGGAAAGGATGCGCGCTCCGATCGGGATCTCTTCACCTTTCAGACCATCCGGGTAGCCGCTGCCGTCCCAAGCTTCATGGTGCGACCGTACGATCGGAACGACGGGATAAGGGAAGCGCACGCGCTCTAGAATGTCGGCGCCTATCACCGGATGAATCTTCATCTTTTCGAATTCGTCCGGGGTCAGTTTGCCCGGCTTGTTGATGATGTGTTCAGGCACCGCGAGCTTGCCGATATCGTGGAGAAAGGATGCTGTGGCCATCGCCTTCATCTGCAGCGAGTCGAGACCCATAATCTTTCCCAACTCCAACACATAAATGCGCACCCGCATCAGATGTTTGTGGGTGTTTTGATCCTTTGCCTCGATGGCCATAGCAAGGCCTTCAATGGTGCGCAGGTGCAGGCCCTCGACCTCGACAATATGCTGCTCGCGATCGCGAATGATCCCCATCTGCGCGCAATACGCGCGGTAGACGGTGTAGACCATCGGAATAAGCAGCATGGACGTCATCCAACCGAAGCGGTTGCCGATCAAATCGGCCAGAAACGCAAGAATGGCGCCCACCACGTAAAAGGGGAAATACCACGGGAATTCCTGATACCAAAGCTTGAAAGGCGAGGAATCCGACTCGCAGGAGAGGACCAGCGCCAACGGCACCGTATTTGCGAGAAAGTAGGCTGTTGCCGCTATCGTGAGTGCGGGCGCAACCTCACCGTGAACCATATGCAGCGAGCCTGTATAGATGAAACAAGCCAGCACCGTGGCCGTGGTGACGTTGGCCACATTGAAGATCATCTGAACGAGTGTGAATGACTTGACGACCTTGATGCTGCATTGCGCAATCACGCTGGCGACCGCCAAAGCGATGACCTGGAGCGGCGAAAGCTGAACGATGCCGAGTAGGATGAACGGGAAGTTTACCGACATCGTCCCGTTGCTCTTGGGCATCGCGACCTTCATCCTTGAGCTGAGAAGTATCGCGACGAGATAGACGACGAAATGCAGCCATTGCCGACCAGGGGCCGCGCGCGCCGAGTAGAGACTGGCGGCGGCGCCCACCACGACCGTACACACAAGAGCTTTGGCTCGAAGCGTCATTGAATACCCAAGGTTGATTGCGGCAGAGAATTCAGTCCTTCATATATGTAGGGCGCGCTAAAGCAAAGGCCAATGCGACTTTAGTCGCAAGTTCAGTCCCACCGAGCGCTCGCAAAGACACGGGCTTGAGTGATGTGGGATCCGGATGCCGGTGCGCTGCTGTCGCAGCGAAAAAAATGGCTGTTATTCGATTTGGTAACGTGAGTCAAAAGACGGGGCGCCAGACGTTAAGACAGAGGCAATCTTCTGACGGTGCTGTGCCCAGCGGCGCAGCATGGCTAGGGAATGGATTCCCTTGAACGACTCAACCGAACCATGCAGATCGCCGCGCAATTGTCCTGTCTCCAGGCTGACCATGTTTGTTTGTCCTAACCCCACAGTCGCCGCCAGCATGCAAGATGCCAGCACAACGGACTTCATTACACAGCAAATTGATCTCCCTCGGCGTCGCTACCAAAATGTAGATGAGTCTGACCTAACTAGTAGCTTTGTCTCGAATTCGACGCACTCTAAGAGATCCAGCGAGGCGAGTTTTTTCAATCGATACCAGCGTCAGTCCCGGGCACTACAGGAGCGTCTGGTTGCCAATCGGGCGACGATCTCGGCGGCCGTGCCGCCGCTCGGCTGGTGAACAGACAACGCTAATCACAAGAAGCTTCTCATCTGCCGATTATCTGGACGATCTGTGTATCGGGTGCGGTCCACGCTTGGGCGCCTTCGTGCCTGAGTTGATGCTTTCGATCGTCCCAGTGAAGCCGTGTCAGCGCGCCGCTTCCCTTCTCATACGCGTAGGTTGTGCCATCGTCTGAAAAGAGTGTGAAATCTCCATTGGCTCCCGGGTACACGCGAACCGACGCGATCGCCTGAGTCTCTTGCACGCTCAACACCGCAGAACCGAGTGGCACAATGGAACCGGCTCGCACGAAAAGTGGAATCGTGTCGATCGGAGCAGCGACGGTAACGGTCTCGCCGCCCTTGAGCCGTTCATTCGTCCAGTAGTTGTACCAGTCAGTTCCGGCGGGCAGATAGACCTTTCGGCTGGTTGCACCCTGCTCGGTGACGGGAGCCACAAGAAATGCTGGACCATACATGTACTCATCCGGAATGTTCAACACCTTCGGATCATTCGGGAAATCCATAAACAACGCTCGCATAAACGGAGCGCCGGTGCGATACGTCTGGTATGCAAGCGAGTAGGTATAGGGCAGCAACTGATAACGAAGCCGTAGATACTTCTCTAGAACGGCCTCAGCCTGCGCGCCATACGACCAGACCTCGTTGTGCATGCGCTCGCCATGGGCGCGCATTACAGGCTGGAATACCCCCCACTCAAACCAGCGGACAAACAGCTCCGGGTAATCATCGTAGCCATCCACGTTCTCCCGAGCGTCGGACGGGTCGACCAGCGGCCGGTGCGCGGGACGATAGTCTGGATAGATCTGCGGTCCGAAGAAGCCGGCGATGTCGGTGTCCCAGTACGGCATGCCGCTGGCCGTGAAGTTCAGGCCTGCTGGAATCGAGCGCTTCAGCATGTCCCAGGTCGACGTGATATCGCTGGACCAGAAAACAGTGCCATTTCGCTGCGCGCCGAGATACGCTGCCCGCGCCAGGATCATCACACGCCGGCTGTCGCCGAAGTCGCGTCGAAAGCCTTCATAGACCGATGCTGTGTGGAACAGCGGATAGACGTTGTAGAAGCGCGCACCCGATCCGATATAGAAAAAGTCCTTCGCCGGATCAATATCGGGCTCTGTCTCGTCGAGCCATATGTAATCGAACCCGTACGGCTTGACGTACCGGTCACGAATCGCTTCCCACCACCATCGTGCCGCCTCCGGGTTCGTCGTGTCGATGTTTGGCCCGATCACATCCTTGAAGGTTCCAGGGTCAGGTTTACCCTCGGCGTCGTGAATCAGCCAGCCCTTGTGCTGGAGCATGTCGTAGAACTCCGTGCCGGGCGCAAAGTGAGGCCAAACGCTCAGCAGCGAGCGGATGCCCATCGCATGTAACTGCCGGTTCATCCCGGCTGGATCGGGCCAGCGAACCGGATCCAGATCCAGTTCACCCTGCTTTGTCATGTTCAGGAAGTCCACCACCAGCACATCCAGCGGCAGATGACGGTCACGATATCCCTTCGCGACCGCAAGAAGCTGCTCTTGCGTTGGATAGATCGCTTTGCTTTGGATGTAGCCGTATACGCCTCTCGGGAGCATGTGTGTAACACCCGTGAGTTGGCGGTAGCCCCTATAAATTTCATCCGTGTTGTTTCCGGCGATCACAAAAAAGGAGATACGATCGCCGACTTCGGAGGACCAGACATTCTGCTGATTGAAACCAAGATCGACGGTAGTCTTCGAGGGGTTATCCCAGATCAAACCATAACCGCGCGTTGAGATCAGAAACGGAACACAGACGTTTTCACCGCCGATGGATGAATAGTCGTGCCAGCAGTTGATGCGGTGGTCACGGAGGTCCAGAGCGCCCTGCTGCTGCTGTCCTAAGCCGTAATAGTGTTCGTTAGCGGGTGAATTGAATACGGCTGAAACCCGAAACCCGGCATCGTCTTTCTGATCCGAGTCGCGACTCGTGTTCGACTTCGAAGATGGATTGGCGACCATCGACCAGCTATGCATCTCGAGCAGCGGCTTGCCCGAGGCAGCCAGGATTGAAATGGTATCCGCGTACGGTCCCCTCCTGCCCGGTCCACCGCCGAAGTACTTGTCTCGGAGTGCCTGGTTCAAGGCGTCCAGAGGAAAATGATGCGGCGCCTGGTCCATAGCGACCCTGACCACTATCCGGCCGGACGCAAACACCTCCGGCTGTCCTGCCGTCTTTGGGTTCGTCCGCCCCGCCATGATCGGCTTCGCGATGAAGCCATAGCCGGGTGGGGATAGAGCCGCACCTTTAGCGGTGCTCAACGTCACCCGAACGATGTTTGGTCCGTAGGGTTCGATCGCGATCGTACGGCCATCTCGCTCCAGCACGAAGCCGTGGTCCTGTGCGATGAGCGGTAGTGCTTGCACGATGAGAAGAAGCACAACCAACTGCAATGCAGCACGCACGAACGAGATTCCAACTGTCGGCGCCGCGGCACACCTGCCGATGAACCAGTTCGTCGAATGAGCTCGAAGTTGAATCATCAGCGTGCCACTGGCTTTGCGCTGCCGCTCTGAAACAGGCGGGGGGCGAAGTCTTTCAGGTCGCGGCGCCACGTCTGCCATTCATGGTCCGTGCCGGGGGATTCGTAGAAGACGTGCTTGATGTTGGCGGCATTGAGCGCGGCATTTAAATTCTCCAGCCCAGTCTTCATACGTTCTGGCTCGTTCGTGCCAACACCAATCCAGAGCAGGTGCACTCTTCTGGCGAACGCGGCCGGGTCCGCCATCGCTCCGTGAAGGGCGGTCTTCGTATCCAGCTTCCCGTTGCCGCTGAGGAAGACATTTGTGGCTCCGCTGAACCCTCCGATATAGGAGAAGAGATCGAGATGATCGAACGTCACCTGGAAGGTCTCCATTCCGCCCATCGAGAGGCCTGCCATGGCCCGGTGGTCGCGATCCGGCAGAGTTCGGAAGGTCCGGTCGACGAACGGAATCAGCACCTCTGTCATGTCATCTTCAAACGCGCCCATTCGTTCCTGCATAACCTTGATGAATGCAGGTGAGCCAAACGACTGACCCGTAAGGTCAGGTAGCTGGTAACCGGCGCGCGTCGCATAACCATTCGCCATGACGACAATCATGGGCTTGGTGCTTCCGCTGGCGATCAGGTTGTCGAGAATGAAGTTCGCCTTGCCCTGGCGGACCCATCCGCTCTCATCTTCACCACCACCGTGCTGCAGATAGAGCACGGGATACCGCGCCTTCGAGTTGTCGTAGTTGGCGAGCAGGTAGACGAAGGCCCGCCGCCACGTTCCTGTAACGCTGGAGTGATACCAGATTTCACGCACCTGGCCGTGCGGAACATCCTTCGGCAGGTATAAATCGACTCCTGCCTCGGGCACTTCGACCGCGCTGGCCCATTTGCTCCCTCCGAAGTACGCCGTGCTGTTCGGATCACTTACCTCAGCGCCGTCCACGATGATCGTGTAGTAGTGCAGGCCCGGAGCCATGGGCGGAGTGGTCACCGTCCAGAAGCCGTCCGCCTGCTTCTCCATATCCATCTTCGGTCCGCTCCAGAAGTTCAGTTTCACCTTCGTCGCGTCCGGCGCCTTGAAACGAATCTGAACCCGCGAATTGCTATCCACCTTTGGAAACTGTGCATCCAGAACGTTCGAAGGTGCAGGCTTGAAAGCGGCCGGATTCTGCGCATAACAAAGCGATGCGCTCAGCGCCATTGCCGCGAACATTAGTCTCATCGATCCCTCCGTCTGTAGCGGCTGCGGCCGCAATTAGGCGTCCCGAAAGAAACCAGCAAATCCAACACGTGATGGTATCGTGGACAGGGCCTGTTCAAACAGATCTTTTGTAAACACATTTCTGCCCCACCCCCGCTGGGCTTCCCTCCTGCGTGGCCGCGCGATTCCGGATGGACCGTCGGCGGCACAATTTTTGCGTTGTGTCCGGCGCCGTCGACGGATATATTTGCGGTGTACAAATGAGACGCTCTTTCAAAAGACCAAAAAAACTCACGCACCGTTTCTTTCTGTCAGGGCTGCTTCTGCTTTGCTTTTTGGTAGCTAGCCGTGCAGCGCCCTCCCAATCCCCGAAAGTCGACGCCACAATTGACGTCTCGAAAACCCGGGCGCCCATCTCCCCATATCTCTACGGGATGTTTCTGGAGCATGGCGGGGATATCGTCAACACCGGCATCTGGTCCGAGATGCTGGCCGATCGCAAGTTCTTCTATCCCGTGCGGACGTCTGCTCCCACGCCTCCGTCGGCAGTTGGCAACGCTGCCGGGAATCCGCGTTTCCGCAATATACCCACACGGTGGTGGTCTCCCGTCGGCGGCGACGGTGTGGTCACGATGGATACGAAGGCGGCCTACAGCGGCGATCAGTCGCCTCTCGTCCATCTCGATCCAACCGAACCGTACGGCTTCCGTCAAGGTGGGATCACCGTTCGAAGCGGGAAAGCGTACACCGGCCGTATCGTCCTGGCGGGCAGTCCGGGCACGGTGGTAAAGGTCACGCTCGTCTGGGGCAAAGGCGCAGCGGATCGCCAGACCGATACGATCCGGACACTCGGCCCAAGCTACCGTAAGGTCCCGCTGCACTATACTGCGTCGGCCGATAGCGACGACGCGACGATCGAGATCACTGGAACGGGCAGAGGGTCGTTCCATGTGGGTGCAGTTTCATTGATGCCCGCGGATAACATCGAGGGCTTCCGTCCCGAGGTGATCGCCGCGCTTAAGCAGTTGCGGTTCGGCGTGCTGCGTTTTCCGGGCGGCAACTTCGTCTCTGCCTACGAGTGGCGCTACGGCGTCGGCGACATCGACAAGCGGCCGCCCATCTTTGATCCGGTTTGGCACGCGCTGCAGCCGAATGATGTCGGAACAGACGAGTTTCTGACCCTCTGTCGTCTGCTCGGCGTCGATCCCTACATCACCGTAAACGCCGGCTTCGGCGACGCTTGGTCTGCGCGTGAACTGGTCGAATACACGAATGGCGCCGTCACCACGCCGATGGGCAAGTGGCGCGCGCAGAATGGGCATCCCGCGCCCTACCGCGTGAAACTCTGGGGAATCGGCAACGAGCCCTGGGGCGACTATCAGATGGGCGCCATGGCGCTTCCGCAGTTTGAGCTAAAGTACGAGATGTTCGCGAAGGAGATGAAGAAGATTGATCCGGCGATCACGCTCATTGCGCCCGGCGCGATGCCCGATGTCATGGAAGGAGCCGACCAGTCCCGTCGAATCAACGGACAGTACGTGCCCGATTACCTGTCCTCCGCGGACTGGACGGGCCAGATGATCCTCTGTTGCCTGAACAACATCAGCATGATCAGCGAGCACTACTACGCGTCAGGCACGACGCACACCAATATCAAGCTCGAGAAAAAGGTGCCGATTGATCCCCCGCTGTCGTTCATCGAGTTCCAGCGCGCTGCGGCCGTCCAGGTCAGGGCCAAGTATGAGCATTACGAGCAATACATGAAGCTCATACCTGCGCTCCGATCAAAGCCGGTTCCCATCGCGATCGACGAGTGGGCGTACTTCTCCGGGGACAGAAACGCCTACCGAACTGTGCCTGCCTACGCCTGGGCATTCCACGAGATGTTCCGACACTCGGACGTCTTCAAAATGGCAGCCCTGACCTTTGCTACCGCAACCATCAGCTCCAATCGCACCCAAGCCGTCCTCAATCCCACCGGCCTTCTGTTCAAGATGTATCGCGATCACTTCGGCCAGATCCCGGTCGAGGTCACGGGGAATTCACCGCAGCCGAAGCCTGCTTTCCCCGCCGGTGGCGACCAGCCGGCCATAAACCCCGGCAGCGACACGTATCCACTCGATGTCAGTGCGGCTTTGAGCGAAGACCGCAAAACACTGGCCATCGCCGTCCTGAACCCTTCAAACTCCGAACAGAGTATCCAGCTTTCGATTCATGGAGCGACGCTCGCGAGCGCAGGAAAGCTTTGGCGGATGGCTCCAGACTCCATCGACGCAACGATCAAGGTCGGAACGAAGCCTGAGGTTCAGGTCGAGGAGCAGCAGCTTGGCGCTCTGCCCGGCACCGTTACCGTTCGTCCGTTCAGTGTCAACATCTACTCCTATCCCATTCAATAACCCGCTGGCCGAGAGGCAAGATGAAACTAAGAAACTTTCTTTGCGCAGCAGCGACTGCAACCCTCCTCACGTGCGGAGGAGTGGTTTCGGCCCAGGTGCAAACCATTGTTCCCCCGCCCGTCCCCGGTGCGAAGCCGGTAACGGTCGAGCACATCAAAATCCATGGCACCGCACTCGAGGGCAATCTCGAAGGCGACGCCGTCGACCGCGACGTGATTGTTTTCCTTCCGCCGAGCTACCAGAAAGAGTCGAAGCGCCGTTATCCCGTGCTCTACGCGCTGCACGGTTACTCCATCGGCGCCGAGCAGTGGAGCCACGAGATCCACGTTCCTCAAACGATCGAAGGCGCCTTCGCACAGGGCTCGCAGGAGATGATCGTCGTCCTGCCGGACTCGAAAACCATCTACAACGGCTCCATGTATTCGAGCTCTGAAACCACCGGAGACTTCGAACGTTTCATCTATCACGATGTCGTCGCCTACATCGACGCGCACTACCGCACCATCCCGGATCGGCAGAGCCGCGGGCTCGTCGGCCACTCCATGGGCGGCTATGGCGCCTCGCGCATCGGCATGAAGCACCCTGACGTCTTCGGCGCTCTCTACATCATGAGCCCCTGCTGCATGTCTCCCATGACCGGCGGCGGCCCCCGACCGGCGGACCAGGCCAAAGAGCGCGCTCTCGCCGCTGAGAAAAAGGTGAGTGAGGCCAAATCTCCCGCCGATCTCGCCGCGCAATCGCCCGGCTTCGGCGCGGCTCTGTTTGCGACGGCAGCGGCGTGGGCGCCCGATCCGAAGAACCCGCCTCTGTACTTCGATCTTCCTACCAAAGATGGCGTTCCCCAGCCGGAGATCGTCGCCAAGTTCACCGCCAACGCGCCGCTTGTCTTCATCGACCAGTACATCGGAAACCTGAAGCAGTACCGCGCAATCTCTATCGACGTTGGCGATCAGGATGGGTTACGCTTCGACACCATCAAGCTGCACAAGATCCTGGATAGCTACGGAATCCCAAACAACTTTCAGATCTACTCCGGCACGCACACCAGTGCCGTTGCCGACCGTTTCCAGAACCATGTCCTGCCATTCTTCAGTAAGAACCTGTGCTTTACCGAAAGCTGCCGGTAGCTGACCAACTGACTCAACCCGCCTTGGAGAAAAAATGAGAAGCCGCGTAACGCCCATTCTGGTTCGAGTCCTCGCATCCACAGGAATGCTCTTCCTGAGCGCAATGCCTCCACATGCATTTGCCCAGGAGTCCGCGAATCTCCCCTACCTGAATCCGCAGCTTTCACCCCAGCAGCGCGCCACCGATCTGGTGGGCCGCATGACGCTCGCGGAGAAGGCATCCGAGATGCAGAACAACTCCGCTGCCGTGCCGCGGCTGAAGATCCCGGCCTACCAGTGGTGGAGCGAAGCTCTCCACGGCGTCATCAACGAGGGCGTGACAGAATATCCCGAACCCATCGGTCTGGCCGCTACCTTTGATGCGCCGGGAATTCACACCATGGCTGCGCAGATCGGCGTCGAAGGCCGCATCAAGCACGTGCAGAACCAGCGCGAAGGCCACACCGGCATCATGGGAGGCCTTGACTTCTGGGCTCCCAACCTGAACATCTTCCGCGACCCGCGCTGGGGCCGCGGGCAGGAGACCTACGGCGAAGATCCGTTCCTCACCGCTCGCATGGGCGTCGCCTACGTAACCGGCCTGCAAGGGGATAACCCACGGTACTACCTGGCCATCGCCACACCCAAGCACTTCGACGTTCACAGCGGGCCGGAGCCGACGCGGCACTTCGCCGATGTGGACGTCAGCAAGCACGACGAAGTCGACACCTATGAACCCGCGTTCCGCGCTGCCATAGTCGAAGGCAAAGCCGGCTCAGTGATGTGCGCTTACAACGCCATCAATGGCGAGCCTGCATGCGCCAACCAGTACCTCCTGCAGGACCAGTTGCGCGGCAAGTGGGGCTTCCAGGGATACGTCGTCTCCGACTGCGATGCCGTCAGGGATGTCGCAGCCAATCACCGCTATCGTCCCACTCAGGCGCAGGGTGCTGCGATCTCCGTCCTGCGGGGCATGGACAACGAGTGCGTCACGTTCACCTCGCGCTTCGGCGAGCCTGTTGACAAGGCCTACATCGACGCGGTTCAAGAGGGATATCTTCCGGAGGGCGCTCTCGACACCGCTTTGATTCGCCTCTTCATCGCGCGCATCAAGCTCGGCATGTTCGATCCCCCCGACATGGTTCCCTACACAAAGATCGATGAGAAGGAACTTGACAGCCCCGAGCATCGCGCCCAGGCGCGCAAGCTGGCCAACGAGTCCATGGTGCTGCTGAAGAACGACGGCATGCTTCCTCTCAAGCCGGAGACTCGGCGCATCGCCGTCGTCGGTCCGCTTGCCGATCAGACCCGGCCTCTGCTCGGAAACTATGCCGGCCAGCCTACACATATCGTCTCCATCCTCGACGGCCTTCACGCTGAGTTTCCCAGCGCAACCATCACCTTCGTTCCCGGGACTCAGTTCCTCCGGGCCGACGGAACGCCGGTCCCCGCCGCGCTGCTGACCACGCCCGACGGCAAGGCCGGCCTGAAGGCGGAGTACGGCGAAGGCCGCCGAGGGCCGGATGAGAAGAGCAAGCCCTTGCTCACCCGCATCGAGCCCAACGTAAACCTCACACAACGCGATCTTCCGAAAGAGGTTGCGGGTAAAAAAAGCTTTGGTGTGCGGTGGTCTGGATTCTTCACCCCCATCGAGTCAGGTGACTTCCTGCTCGGCGTCCGCGCCCAGGGATTCGCGAGGGTTGCTGTCGACGGCAAGCAGGTAGCGATGTCCTTCGGCGGCGGCCAACCTGCGCCCGCGATGGGTCGCGTTCACCTCGTGAAGGGCCGCAAGGCTGCAATCGAAATCACCTACGGCACACAGAATGGAAAGGCCCATGCAGAACTGATCTGGGCGAAGGTCAACGCAGGGGTCTCGCCTGAAGCCGTCGCGGCCGCCAGAGATGCAGATGTCGTGATCGCGGTGGTCGGCATCACCAGCCAGCTTGAGGGCGAAGAGATGCCCGTCAGTGAGCCCGGCTTCCTCGGCGGAGACCGCACCAGCATCGATCTGCCTCAGCCCGAGGAAGATCTCGTAGAAGCGGTCGCGGCCACCGGCAAGCCGCTCACCGTCGTTCTGATGAATGGCAGCGCTCTCGCCGTCAACTGGATCAATGATCATGCCAACGCCGTGCTCGATGCGTGGTATCCAGGCGAGGAGGGCGGCGCGGCGGTCGCCGAGACCTTGAGCGGCAAAAACAATCCCGCGGGCCGGCTGCCCGTCACGTTCTACAAGGGTGTGGACCAACTGCCCAACTTCGAAGACTACGGAATGGCGAACCGTACCTACCGCTACTTCGCAGGCAAGCCGCTCTACCCATTCGGATACGGGCTCAGCTACACGAAGTTCTCCTACAGCGACCTTAGCGTCCCCGCAACCGCTGTAGACGCCGGGCAGCCCGTGGACACCGACGTGACCATCACCAATAGCGGCAGCCTCGCCGGCGACGAGGTTGTCCAGCTCTATCTCAAATTCCCATCCGTCAAGGGAGCTCCGCGGATTGCTCTTCGCGGCTTCCAGCGCATACACCTGGACGCGGGCGCGAGCCAGAAGGTGCACTTCCACCTCAACTCACGCGACCTCGGAATGGTGACGGAGAACGGCGACCCGATCATCGCTCAGGGCGACTACACCGTCACCATCGGTGGAGGGCAGCCAGATACAGGCGCCCCGGGCGTGAGCGGTCGCTTTCACATCGACGGACAGTACGCTTTGCCGGAGTAGGTAAATCCGCCGCTCAACCTCAGAATTGTTTTCCTTCGACCGCATGGTTCGATTTGATCTTGGGTTATAGGAGCGTCGAACTTTGAGAACTCTGCTTCTTGCCTTGCTGATCCTCGTCACCGCGCCAGCATGCGCGCAGTCCATCTACACCGAGCGCCCGCCGGATCCACTCGCCGTGGTAGCGGATGCCTCCGCCGGACTGCACGGCGACGGCGCCGCAGATGATACGGCTGCCCTGCAGACCGCGATCGACCGCGTCGCCGAAACCACGGGACAGGGGCTCGTGTTCCTGCCAAGCGGTCGCTATCGAATCAGCAAGACCGTCTACCTATGGTCAGGCATCCGTTTGATTGGCTACGGCCAAAAGCGTTCGGTGATCCTATTGGCGCCGAATACGCCGGGGTACCAGAGTGGGCATGGGTTCCTCGGCACCGGCCGGTACATGCTCCAGTTTGCTTCGCGCAAGCCAGCCCCAGGCGGAGAAATTGTGGATGCAAACGAGTTCACGTTCTATAGCGGCATCAGCAACGTGGATTTTGAGGTAGGAGACGGGAATCCAGCGGCGATCTGTATCCGCTTTCATGTCGCGCAGCATTCGTTCCTCTCTCATATGCACTTCTCAGTGGGGCAAAGCCGCGCGGCACTCGAAGATGTTGGCAATCAGGCAGACTCGCTTGAGATCGAAGGCGGAGACTACGGCATCATCTCCGTCCGAACCGCGCCGGCCTGGCAGTTTCTCCTGATGGATTCACGCCTGAGCGGCCAGCGCATCGCGTCCATTCATACCCAGGAGGTTGGCATGACGCTGATTCGCGACCGCATTGAGCATGCTCCGGTCGCGATAGAGATTCCGCCTGACATGCCCGAGCAGCTCTACGGACGTGACCTCCTGTTGCGAGACGTCGTAGTTGGTGTCGTACTCGGGGATACGACCAGCCAACACCACCAGGTGACGCTCGACAATATCCGCTGCTCCCATATCGGGCATCTTCTGCGGGCTACTCACAACAATGTCAAAAATTTCTCTCCGGTCGCCAGTCCGTCCAACTCGTTCGTTGAAGAGCGACTCACCGTAGGCCAGGACATTGACGCGAATGGCCGAGAAGGCGCAATCGTTTTGCATCACCTCGAACGTAGGCTCTCCCGAGAGCCGGAGCCGGTTGCGACGGACATCCCAGTGCTTCCCGATGTTTCTCAGTGGACCAGTGTCCGGGAACTTGGAGTCACGGGCGACGGAGGCACAGACGACACCGAAGCACTGCAGCATGCGATTGACTCACACCGGGTCCTGTACTTCCCGATGGGTTTGTACAGGGTGCGCGGTACGCTGCATCTGAGACCGGATTCGATTCTCATCGGGCTATCCCCGGCCACCACAGTTCTCGTGGTGAACGATGACGATCCTAACTTCAGTGGGTCCGGCGCTCCTGTCCCGGTGATTGAGTCCTCGGCGGGAGGGCACGAGATACTTACCGGCATCGGTGTGTATACCGGACACTCCGCAGCTCGTGCAGTCGGCGTGGTCTGGCACAGCGGAGCGACCTCGTTCATTCAAGATGTGAATTTCGCAGCTGGGATTCGGCCTTCGCGGAGAGTCGGACCGAAATATCCAAGGCCTGACTTCCGCACCAAGCGGCCCGACACCCGCGCGTCGCAGTATCCGAGCCTCTGGATTCAGAAGGGTGGCGGGATCTTCCGCGACATCTGGACGGCCGATACAACCGCCATCGTCGGTCTTCGCGTGGAGAATACGCAGGTAGCTTCGGTTGCATACCAGATCTCATGCGAGCATCACATGCACAACGAGGTCGAGTTTCGGCATGCATCGAACTGGACCATCTATGCGTTGCAGACGGAAGAAGAGAAACCGAACGGAACAGATGCCACGCCGATTGAGCTGACCGATTCGAGCAATATAACGTTTGCGAACCTGTTCGACTATCGAGTTTCTCGCAATGTGGTGCCACATCTGGCCGCCGTAGAGGCAACGCGCGCCAACAACATTCGATTCGCCAACATGCACAACTTCAGCATGACTCGCCTCGCCTTCGACAACAACGTCCTCGATACAACTCGGAATGTGGCGGTCAGAACGCACGATTTCACTACCTTCGTTCTGGATGATTCCGTTAAGCCTGGAGCTCCCCTACCCATCCCGGCGGTATTTGAGCCGCATGCATCGCTCCAGAGGCTCACAAACGCCGGCACGTTCAGCAACGTGGCAGGTCTAACCGTAGACGACCACGGGCAGCTCTTCTTTACGGACACCGCGACACACCGGATCCTGCGATGGAACGACCGGAACAATTCCGCGGAGGTATTGACGGAATCCGTTGACTCGCCGGTCACCCTCGGATACGCCGGCAATGGCCAACTCCTGGCGATTGACTCGAGCAAATCTGTCTATGCAGTATCCACACTAGACGGTTCGCTGCAGAAGCTGACGGGCGAAGGTCCTCGCCCGGATACGGCGCTGTTGCTGCCGACCGGATTCCACAATAATGCGCGCAGTCTTGAGTGGATTGTGGAGCACAAGGGAGTTGTGTATGCGCCGCAAAGTAACATGGCCATCACCGCTGTGATGGAAGATGAACCGCGCAGTTTCTTCTATGCGCCGGAGACCCGTACGGCCATTATGGCTGGCGGAAGCTGGAAGGGCCTGCTCCAGGCTATCCAACTCCGTGCCTTCCGCATTGGCACATCACACTACGCTGTAAGTGAAGAGGACGATAAGGTATACAAATTCACTCTCGATTCGTTGAACCACTTGAGTGCTGTCCCTGTTATCGCGCGCAGCGGAACATCAGTTGTGACGGATACAGCGGGTAACGTGTACGTAGCCGGTGCCCAGGTATTTGTCTACTCGAGCGCTGGTAAGCCCCTGGGGATTGTCGAAATTCCGGAGCGCCCCGGTTCACTTGCCTTTGGAGGAGCAGACCATCGCACTCTTTTCATCGGCGCACGAACATCCCTATACGCCATTCGGACTAAGGCTGGTGGGGCAGACTAGCGCTGAGTTTGTTTTCAGCCGATAATTACGTCTGCCTATGAACAGCACACTTGATGAATGGGACGTTGTCCGTGCGGTGGTACGGCTAGGAGGGTATGCCGCAGCAGCGCGGCATTTGAATCGCTCTCAGTCGACGATCAGCTATACGATTACCAAACTGCAGGAGAAGCTTGGTATTCATATCTTTACTTTGACAGGCAGAAAGGCCTCGTTGACTGAATTTGGTCGCGTGCTTCTCGCACAAGCGGAGCCCCATCTGACCGGCTTCGAGCAGCTCGAGCAAAGGGCTCAATCCCTGGCCTCAGGTGGCGAGTCGGAGATCAGAATCTCGGTGGATTCCCTCTTTCCCAACCATCGCCTTTTTGCCACACTGGCAGAGTTTAGCCGGCAATTCCCGCACGTTCATTTCAAGCTTCGACAGGCTGCTCTGATGGCGCCGGACGTCGAGTTCTCCGCGCACAACGCTCATCTTTGCATCTCCGGGATAGTTTCACGCGAGTATTTCGTCCATCCCATATTGGAGATCCGGATGATCGCTGTCGCCCGGTGGGATCACCCGCTTCACCAACTGAAGCGGCAGGTCTACCGCGCGGATATGCTCGGGCAGACGCTCATAAACATTGACGGCGCAAGCGCAGGAAGCACCAAGCGACAGCCGCTCGCGGCAACCCAACGACATCTCGCCGTCGCAACGATCGAAGCAGCAGTCGATGCAGTACGCTGCGGGTTTTGCTTTGGATGGATTCCAGCGTATCGAATCCAACGTGCCTTGGATTCCGGAGAACTCATCCCATTGCGGATGTCGACGGGGAGCGAACGGCAAGTGCGGCTCAACGTGATCTGCACGGATCCGGGCACCAGCAGTCAAGAACTGCTCGTGCTCGCGGAGCTGCTTGGAATGAACCGCGAAGTTCAGCACGTTTGAGAGACATTCGGACAGCGATGGCCATCCCGGACTGCGTAATCGTTCGCACCGGGGACGTCTGTCTTCAGAGCAGTGTTGCTGGGAGAAGCGAGGGTCTCGATACCAGCTCAACGAGGATGTACCGGCCAGCACCGAATCGAGAGAACGCATCCGTTGCTCAATCTGCAGATCGCTGACATATATATCGAAGAAATCGATAGGAATGATTTCTCGAGCCGATGAATCGGAATCTTGTGGTGCATAGGCACCAAAAGGCATTGACCTTATTGCATCGTCTCACTATAGTTCCGGGAAATCGAAGTAAGCCCTTACATCGGGCGCTGGAGGCTTTCCTTCCATGAAGCAAACTTCCACGGTCACTGCGGTGTCTCGCTCCCTCTGCCTTGTTGCCAATCCGCCGCGCGAAACTCTGAGCCGACGTCGCCTGTTTCCCGGCTCCATCTCCACCATTGCGCTTCTGCTCGCATTCGTCTACAGCACTGGGCTTCGGGCGCAGACGTCAGGGTCTATTTCTGGCCATCTCAGCGACCCGAGCGGTGCCAGTCTACCCGAAACCGCTGTCGCGCTCACCCAGGTGGCGACCGGAGCCGTGCGCTCCACGAAATCAACCGGAACCGGCGACTACACCTTCACGGAAGTTCCGCCGGGAGCGTACTCCCTGCAAGTCAGGCACGAAGGATTCAAGGCGATCCGAAGCAACACGTTCGACGTACAAATCGACCAGAGCGTAAGGCTCAACTTCACACTGCAGCTTGGGGCCATAACGCAATCCGTTGTCGTGACCGCGACGGGTGCGCTGCTTCAGGTAGAGAATGCTTCGACCGGGACAGTGGTTGAAAATGCAGAAATTAATGAGCTGCCGCTGAACGGCAGAAACTACCTGAGCCTTGTGGCCCTTGCATCCAACGTCAATACGCTTTCGACGGCCTCAGGCCAGGCAGGTTCGCGTTTGGGTGGCGATCGCGCCAGCCAGTCGATCTCCGTCGGTGGCCAGCGCATCATGTTCGATTATTACACCCTGGACGGCGTCAACAATACCGATCCTGACTTCAACACCTATGTCGGGCTGCCTTCCATCGACGGCATTCAGGAGTTCAAGGTTCAAACCGGCGTGTATTCGGCGGAGTACGGTCATGAGGCGTCGCAGGTCAACGTGCTCAGCAAGAGCGGCACGAACGTCTATCACGGTTCCCTCTATGAGTACATCCGCAACAATTACGTGGATGCCAATCCGTACTTTTTCTCGTATCAGACCACCCCTCCGTAGTCGTTCCCCTTCAAGTGGAACGACTACGGATTCGAGCTAGACGGCCCGATCAGAATCCCGAAAGTTTACAACGGCCGAGACAAGTTCTTCTTCATGGTCGACGACGAGTGGAGACACGTCCGGTCAATCGGTCAGGGCCAGGCCGTCGTGCCCACCGCTGCCATGGCGTCTGGCAACTTCCAAGGCTACAGCTACCAGGACATCAATGGCGTTCACCCAATCACGATCTATGATCCCCTCACGAACCAGCCGTTTCAGGACAACACCATCCCCTCGGGCCGAGTCAGCCAGGTTTCCACGGCGCTCCTGAAGTACCTCGGAACAGCGCCGAACGCACCGACATACAAATGCGGCGCCACAAGCTGCTCGGTGAACAACAATTATTCGTATACAACTTCATCCCCGCAGAACCGCCAAAGCCTGACCGTGCGAGGAGACTACGTCCAGTCGCAGAAGATGCAGTATGCGTTCCGCTACAGCTCCGGGAGCGAAACTCTCGAGTCGACTGGGCTCCTGGGAGCAGGCAGCAAGACCGTCACGAACTACTACCAATACATGGCTTCGAATACCTGGACAGCGAGCCCGCACGTCGTCAATGAAGCGCGATTCGGCTATACGCACTTCTACAACTCGAATGGTTTGTTGTCGGCATTCACTAATGATGTGGTCGACAAAGTTAAGATTCCTGGCCTGAGCGGCGGCGACCCTTCGACATGGGGTGTTCCGTCCATGAATTTCTCCTCGGGACCGGCCGGCACAACAAAGAACATCTGGACCAGCTTCGGCGACCTTGGCGGTGATGGTCCGTACGTAGTGACCGACCCTACATGGCAGATCGTCGACAATGTCTCGTGGGAAAAGGGCAAGCACTCACTGCGCCTGGGGTTTGAGTACAATCGCCAGACCTTCAACCAGCTCGGCAATCAGTTCTCGCGCGGACAATTCACTACCGAACCGCTCACTACCGCATTCCATACTGGTAGCGCCCTGTCCGGCGGTGACGCTCTCGCCGACATGCTGCTCGGCGATCTTTACCAGTCAGTGGTCGCGGTAGCTGTAGCGGACGCGAACTACGTGCGTAACGTAGAAGCCGCCTACGTGGACGACACTTACAAAATGCTACCTAACGTGACCATTTCAGCAGGCCTCAGGTATGAGCTGACGCCACCTTGGAACGATACCTTTGGCAATAACTTCAACATAGATATTCCTGCAATGCCGAAGCTGGGCGACACCAACACGACCTACCCGCAGAGCCAGTGGCCTTTCTATGTGCGCCAGGGCACCTGCGCTCCTTCCGATGTGTATCAGGGCCTTTCGATCAGGTGGGTCACTCCCCTTGGTCGTCCTCCGGTTTGCAGCAACGGCCTCATGCCGAATGGCCCGCTCCTCCATACCCAGTACACGAATTTTGCGCCGCGATTCGGCATCTCCTACTCGCCGAACCCCAAGATGGTGGTCCGGGCTGGCTACGGCATCTTCTACAGCCAGGACATCGGAAACGCGTATTTTGACATGGCGCGAAATATCGCCGGACGCGTAACCTATACGAACACCGACTCTGCACCGCCCTATGGGGGCTCCAACCTGACCTGGGACAATTCCACGCCCGGTGCCGGCGGTGGCGCAATCTCCAATCTTGGCCCAGGCGTAGCGTTTGCAAACGCCGTGAGTCACAGGACCAGTTACACCGAGCAGTTCCTGCTCAACATTCAGCAGCAGGTTGGCGCGGACTGGTCGTTCGAGCTCGGATATCAGGGCGCTTTGAGCCGGCATCTTTATGGATTCGTGAACGCAAACCAGACGACCCCCTACGGATACGTCGGCAACGGCACTCCGACTCCGGTCGCTTCACGCACGCCGTTCGCAAACGTGGGAGGCCTGCAGTACGTGCATGACGAGGGCGCCGGCAATTACAACTCCGCCGCCGTGAAGGCAACACGGCGCTTCAGCCACGGGTTCAACGTCATCGCCTCGTATACATATTCCAAATCTCTCGACGACACGAGTGGAATCCGGAACCAGGGGAATGACATCCTCTATCCGCAGAACAGCTACTGTATTCCCTGCGAGTACGGCCGGTCCGCATTCGATGTCCGCAATCGTATCGTTGGCTCGGCGCTGTACCAGCTGCCTATTGGACCGGGCAAGCTGGTGCCCGTGAATAACAAACTGCTGGACGCGCTCATCGGCGGGTGGCAGTTGGGTGGTACCTTCACGCACCAGACCGGTGGTGTCGCGACTCCACTGGACGGCTTTGACAACGCCAGTATCGCGTCTCCGTTCGGCAACTTCGATCGGCCTGTCCCAACCGGGATTAGCCCCTACCTGCAGGGAAGCGCCCGGACTCTGAACGACTGGGTGAATAGAGCTGCTTATGCAAACGCTCCGAGCGGATTCTTCGGAACGGCACAGCGCGGCAGCTTCACCGGCCCCGGCTTTACGAACCTTGATGCCGCGCTCCACAAACAGTTCGCGATGCCTTACAACGAGAAGCATCAGTTGTCGATCCGGTTCGAGGCTTTCAACGCTCTCAATCACCCCAATTGGGGTATACCTACCTTGACCTTGAATTCATCCACTTTCGGACGCATCACTACAGCGGGTCAACTTCGGCAGTTGCAACTCGCGGCCAAGTACCAGTTCTAGCCCGCATCCGGCCAGAGGTAGAACACCGTCTGCCCAGATCACGGATCTAGCGGTTACCAAACTTTTCGGCGCCGTTCGGAGACCGAGCTTTCGACAGCTACGCTTCAACACTAAGTTCCTGCTCGCATTTCTCAACCTAAGTTCGACTCTTATGAAATCAGTAAGAACCCGGCCCCTCTCGCACGCAGCTTCATCAGCGAAATATGTTCCGGCTCAAAATGTAGATCGGAGACATTTTCTGCAATATGCGGCAGGTACCGCCGCGATGATCGGTGTCGGTATCACCGGCTTACTACAAACTTCCGTCGCTATGGGCCAGACGAGTTCCGGTGCGACGTCGACGGACTCGAACCTGCCGGACGGCGCCGACTATGTCTCCTGGGAACAGCCGCTGAAGTTCTCGAAGACCTGCTACGTCGATAACAACTCTGCTAAAGCAGATGACAACGGGCCAGGCACTCGCGAGCGGCCGTTCCGCACGATCAACAAGGCTGCCCAGGTGCTCCAGCCTGGCGAACGAGTTGTCATCGCCTCCGGGATATACCGCGAGTGCGTTCGGCCACTGCGCGGTGGAACCGGGCCGGCGCGGATGATCAGCTACGAGGCCGCGCCTGGGGCGAAGGTCTTCATCAAGGGCTCCGAAGTTCTGAAACAAGGCTGGCAGCAGAAAGGAGTTTCGATCTTCCGCCGCATGCCCAACTCCCAGGCTGCTGCTGCACCAGAGGTGACCACTTGGGAGCACGACTTAACGGAGACGATGTTCCCTGATGCTTACAACCCGTTCGCGCTGCCCAGCGCGCCGGCCGACCGCGCGTGGCTGGACACCAGGACTGTAGACATGGGGCCGTATTTCCGCCGGCGCGGCCTTGTTTTTGTCGACGGCAAGCCGCTGGAACCGGTGGAGCAACTGCGCGAACTTGCGAGTCCGCAACTGCCGGGGCCGCCGCCTCCGAACCAGCCGCGACCGCTCACCGGGCTTCCACCCCGAAAACGCGGAGGTCCCATCATGCAGGAGATCGGCGGCACTCCCGATGGAAGATTCTGGGTCGACAACTCGGGACAGGCCATACAGGTGCGTTTGCCGGCCGGCACTCCTGCCGAGCACACCATCGAAATCACCACTCGCGAGCAGGCGTTTGCCCCACTTCAAAAAGGGCTCGCCTACATCCGCGTAAAGGGGATCACGTTCCAGCACGCCGGCAACGGCTACCCTGTTCCGCAGCGCGGGCTACTTTCAACTGCCGGCGGCAATCACTGGATCATCGAGGGCAACACCATCGAGTGGGCGAACGGTGTTGGTCTGGACATCGGCAACGGCGACTGGAGCGGAGGCTTCACTCCGCAGGCCGGCCAATCCCAAATCGTCCGCGGGAACACGGTCCGCTACTGCGGCGTGGAAGGCATAGCGGGTATGCAGACCCGCGACACAGTGGTCGAGGATAACTTGATCGAGTGGTGCGGCTGGGCCGACGCCGAACGCGAATGGGAGGCCGCCGGGGCCAAGTTCCATGGCGCTCGCAACATGCTCTTCCGCCAGAACGTCGTCCGCCACATACGGCACGCCAATGCGGTCTGGTTCGACAGCGGCAACACCAACTGTCGCATCACGCGAAATGTATTTGCCGACGTCCTCACCGTGAGCGCGGCCGTACACATGGAGATGAACCGCCAGCCCAACCTGATCGATAACAACATCATCTGGGACGTCCGTAACGCAGAGCCTGGAGCCCCCGGCCAGAGAGGGTGCGCCGGCTCAGGCATATTCATCAACGCAAGCGACCATGTGATCATCGCGCAAAACCTCATCGGGCGCTGCGACAACTCCGGAGTCTTCGCCATCGTGCGCCCCGACCGCGCAAACAGCGGGCTCGCGGAGGACAACAAGATTGACAACAACGTCTTCACGCGCTGCGGCAAGTCGGCCATCGTCTTCCTCAACCCGCAGAACAAGGCAGACGGCAATCTCTATGTCTTCATGCCGAAAGATTTTCTCGGCTTCTTCACAGGCGACTCCAAGCAGTGGCTCGATCTGCCGGCCTGGCGTGAGTCACATGGCTGGGATAAGAACGGATCTGTGGCTGACATGGAGATCGACTTTGACCCGGACCGCCTGGAATTAACCATCAACAGCAGCCAGCGTCTGCCAAGAGTGAAAGTGTTCGATCACATCGACAGCGACATCCTTGGCAAAGTCACAGGAGATACCAGAGTTCCCGGCCCACTCGCCGATCCCACTGCCCAACACACCTGGCATGTCGACCCGCGGACAGCGGTATGAGTCTACGCCCCGTTACCGGTCCACCTGCCGGGAGCACATGAACAGAGGTTTCAGGAAGCTGCACAAACAACGATCACCTGGAGAAAGACATGAAAGTACTTGCTGCCGCTCTTTTGCTCTCTTCAACAGTTGCCATCCTGGCGCAAACGAAACCGGCGGCTCCAAACCGGATCATGGTGACGGTCAACACGCAAAAAACCATGGATCCCGTCTCCAGGTACGAGTACGGCATGTTCATCGAGCACATCCGAGACACGATGTATCGGGGCCTCTGGTCCGAGTTGCTCGAGGACCGCAAGTTCTCCTTCCCAATCTCGTCTGCCGCGCCCGAGCCGCCCCCTCAGCAGCCGGCTGGTGGCGCTCCCAGGGGACCCCAGCCTCGCAGGTGGCATCCGGTCGGCCCCGATGAAGCAGTCACCATGGATAAGGAGAAGCCCTTCGTTGGAGATCAGAGTCCCCGGATTGCGCTGGATCCCTCTACCACACACGGCATCCGCCAATCCGGGATCGCTCTCGAGAAGGGCAAAAAGTACACCGGCCACATCATTCTTCGCAGCACTCCAGGAACCCACATCAAAGTCGTTCTTGTGTGGGGTAAGGCCCAGAATGACCGTCAGGTGATTCCGCTGAACTCAGTTCCGCAAACGTACAAGACATTCCCCCTCACCTTCACCGCTCGCGAGGACTCCTCTGACGCCGCTCTGGAGATCACAGGGACAGGCACCGGCAACTTCCATATCGGCACCGTTTCCCTCATGCCTGCTGACAACATCGAGGGCTTCCGTCCCGACACCATCGCGCAGCTGAAGCAGATCAATATGGGATTCTGGCGCTACGGCGGGAACTATACCTCCGGGATGATCTGGTATCACACGGTCGGCAATCGCGATAAACGTCCCCCTGATTTCGACTATGCCTGGAATGCAATGCAATCGAACGATCTCGGGCTCGACGAGTTCATGACGCTCTGCAGGCTCATTCACGTGGAACCCTATATCAGTGTCAATGCGGGGTTCGGCGATTCGCACTCCGCGGCCGAAGAAGTCGAGTACATGAACGGGTCCACAGCTACGCACATGGGCGCCATGCGTGCCCGGAACGGGCACCCTCAGCCTTATCACGTGAAGTTCTGGAATATCGGCAACGAACCCTGGGGTTCATGGCAGCTCGGCCGCACCGATACCAAGTACTTCATGCTGAAACACAACGAGTTCGCGAAGGCCATGCGCGCCGTAGATCCCTCCATCGTTCTCATCGCCTCAGGACGCATGCTGCAGGACGATGGTCTCCGAGGTGAGGTGCGCGCGAAATACGAGGGCAATCTCCAACCCCTCTACGGAACAGATGTGGACTGGACGGGTAACTTCCTCGCACACTGCTTTGGAAACTTCGATGGAATAGCCGAACACTGGTACGCACAGCCCGGCCGCCGTTTCGATATCGAGAAGGCGAAGAAACTTCCACCCGACGCCTCGAACGAAGAAGCGTATGTAAAGGTCAATCAGACGTTGCTCGAATCCGCGCGGTATGGAGCGAACGTTGTCCTGAAGAAAGCCGAGGAGTGGGAAGGATACGAGCAGCGTTTCCCGCAGATGCGCGGAAAGAAAATATTCCTCTCCATTGACGAGTACGCCTACTTTGGCGGCGGTTTCAACCGCAGTTCGACTCTCAAGGTAGGCCTCGCGTACGGAATGATCTTCAACGAGATGCTCCGGCACACAGACTTCCTGAAGATGGCCGCTCACACCACTGGCCTCTCCATGCTGGACTTCAACCGCACCGCATCTACACTGAGCACCACCGGCCTCGTGTTCAAGTTGTATGCGGATCACTTCGTAGGCGCCATTCCGGTTGAGCTCTCAGGAAATTCACCTCAACCTGCTCCCCAATATCCTGCCGTCGGCGATCAGCCGGACAGGACCTCAGGAAGTCCGACATATCCCTTGGATATGGTGGCCGCGCTCGGCCCGGATCACAAATATCTGATTCTTTCGGTTGTGAATGCGACCGAGTCCCCGCAGAAGTTCGATCTTAGCGTCTTAGGCGTACGGCCGAACGGACCCGGCAAAGCCTGGCAGCTCACGGGAGCCTCGGTTGACGCGGCGGACCGTGTCGGCCGTACGCCTGAAGTCGCGGTGACAGAGCGTTCGACAGATCGGGACATTCAGACCCTTTCGGTCGCTCCTATTAGCGTCAACATCTACCAGTTCCCGGTATCTATAACACAATGATGTGCGTGCACGAGGACGCTGCGCACTATGTACACCCCAAATCGCGCACGCTTCAAGCAATTCAAGAGCAGCGCCATGCCCCGCAAGCAGTATGCAAAGGAGAGGAATCGAATGGCTGAATCTTCAAACCGCACCGTTCTCACCCGGCGAGAGGCGCTGTTTCTTTCAGCGACCGCAGGCCTGAGCCTCGCGACGGCTCACTCCGCAGTCGCTTCCGACAGCATCAAGACAGGCGCCCACCAGGAACCCGGCAACGTGTCCACCCCACGCTCGGCGATCGCCCGCACGCAATACGGCAAGGTGCGCGGATTCCTGGATGGCGGCGTCTTCACGTTCAAGGGTGTGCCCTACGGCCAGACCACGGCCGGCGACAATCGCTGGCTTCCAGCCAAGCCGCCGACCCCGTGGACGGACGAGTCTATGGCGCTGGTCTATGGCGCAAACTGTCCGCAGAACCTGCACACCTGGACCAGCCCGGAGCAGACCTTTATCCAGGACTGGGACGACGGTTGGCAAAGCGAGGACATGCTGAAGCTGAACATCTGGACGCCGAGCCTGACCGGGAAACGCCCGGTGATGTTCTACATGCACGGCGGAGGGTTCAGCTTCGGTTCTTCGTACGAACTGCCCTCACATGAGGGTGCGCAGATGGCACGACACCACGATGTCGTGCAGGTCTCGGTCAATCATCGCCTCAACATTCTCGGGTTCTTCGATGTTTCGGAGATCGGCGGATCGGCATACGAGGACTCCGTCAACGTCGGTATGACGGACCTGGTGGCGGCCCTCGACTGGGTCCACAACAATATTGAAAAGTTTGGCGGCGATCCGGATCGGGTGATGATCTACGGCCAGTCTGGCGGCGGGTCTAAGGTGACCACCCTGATGGGCATGCCCTCCGCCACCGGGCTTTTCCATCGCGCCTCAGCACAGTCCGGCGGCGGCGGCAACATTCCCACAAAAGAGCAGCAGAGAGAAGTCGCTCGCTCACTGATGAAAGACCTTGGTCTCGCGCCGAATGACATCGCATCCCTGCAGAAGATGGACTGGGCAAAGCTTAACGCGGCCGGCAACGCAGCCGCACGGAAGATCAACCCACCGGGGCCGCCCTTCATGGGGCCGGGAGTTCCTGGTCACCCGCGCGTCGGTTGGTCGCCGTGCGTGGACGGCAAAGTGATCAACATGAGGTCATTCTTCGACGCCGCCCCGGAGATCTCGAAAAACGTCCCGATGCTCGTCGGTTCCGTCAGCGAAGAAGGCAACCGCATGTCTTCACATCCGACCGAAGAACAATGGCATGCAAATCTTGCCAAGGCCTACGGCGACGAGAAAGCGACGGCAATCATCGCCACGTTGAAGAAGGCATATCCGCAGAAAAAAATCCAGACCTTGTCGTACATGTGCGGCGGCGCCGGAGGATTGAACGGCCTTTCCATGCGAAACAATGTCGTGAAAATGGCCAAGTTGAAACACGACCTCAACGCCGCCCCAGCCTATGCGTATTACTTCACCTGGCAAACGCCCATTCTCGACAGCCTCCCGGGCGCGTGGCACACTGCCGAACTCCAGTTTTGCTTCGACAACACCAAGCGCTGCGAACAAGGAACAGGCAACACGCCCCAGTCGCAAGTGCTCGCAAAGAAAATGGCTTCATCGTGGGCCACGTTTGCTGCAACCGGCAAAGCAAGCATACCGGGGCTAGCTTGGCAGCCCACCGACCCTGAAACGAACAGGACCATGGTGTGGGATAACGAGTGCCGCATGGTGGACGATCCCGAGGGAGAAGCACGCAAGATCATCCTGAGCTGATTGCTTCATCCATGCCGTTGCTCCCGCACGCCACAGCATGGGTCAACCTCAAGCAATGTCGTGTTACGTTGAGGCAAAGGAGCTGTTTAATCCCCCATCTATGCTCACTCGAATCACACTGTCTCTTCTCTTGGTTCTGACCTCTGGCCCCAGCCTGTTCGGCGCCAATTTTGCGATGAAGGTGAACGATAAGAACTACCTCGATACGCAAGGTTTCAGCGTCTTTCTCTATGACAGCACGTACCATCCCGTTTTCGTAGACCAAAAGAACGCGGCCATGGAGATGGTCCTTCACGGCCAACGCATCGCCACGAACGGCGACGTGCGCCTGATGCCAACGCCCGAGCAGTGGGACCTGGTGGCAACCCTCAAAGGCCGCCACGCCGATAAGGCGCACAGCCGGCTCACCGCCGACCTCGCATTCCCGACCTTCGGTTTGAGCTACACCCTGGAAGTCACGGCTGAACCAGGCGGCGTGAAGGTCAGCGTCAATCTCGACAAGCCGTTACCGCAGAAACTTGCCGGGCGGGCGGGATTCAACCTCGAGTTCCTGCCTTCGATCTACGTGGGCAAGGCCTACCTGGTGGACGGAACCAAAGCCGGCATCTTTCCGCGAACTCCTGACGATCCGATGATCAAGGTGTTGCCGCTGCCTGATGCGCCGAAAAAAGCGTACTACCTGGAGGACTGGGACAAGGCCAAGGGGTACACTCAGCCACTGCCGTTCGCCGAGGGCAAGAGCATCACCCTGGGGGTAGACGACAGGCTGTCCCGGGTCAACGTTACATCGGACACGGCCGGCCTCATGCTGTTCGATGGACGCGATCGCGCCCAGAACGGCTGGTTCGTGTTGCGGTCGCTGATTCCTTCCGGCAAGACCACCGGCGCGATCGTGTGGCACATCAGGCCCGACGTGATTCCGAACTGGACGCGTCCGCCGATGATCGCGCACAGCCAGGTGGGTTATGCGCCAGGCTTCTCCAAAGTGGCGGTACTCGAGCTCGACCCGAAGTACAACGGCCCGAAGACAGCCAAGGTCCTTCGCCTGATGGAGGACGGATCGTACAAGCAGGTGTTCGAGGGCCCGATCACGCCTTCCACGCCCTGGCTGCGGTACGTGTATTCAAAGTTCGACTTCACCCCGGTCAAGGATCCGGGCCTTTATGTAATCCAGTATGCAGACCAGCGTACGGCGCCCTTCCCCATCTCCAAGGACGCTTACGCGAACATCTGGCAAGACAGTCTGGACCATCACCTCGCAGAGCAGATGGATCACGTTTCCGTTCGCGAAGCCTACCGCATGTGGCACGGCGCTTCGCACCTGGATGACGGCCGTATGGCGCCCGTCGTTGGGAAGCAATTCGACGGCTGGTATCAGGCTACGGCAACGGATGGGAAGTACAAAGGCGGCGATCACATTCCTGGGATGAACGTGGGTGGTTGGTATGACGCCGGCGATTTCGATCTCGAGGAGCCTGCGCAACTGAGCGTCATTCAGAGTCTGGCTCTGGCGTACCGGGAATTCAATCTCAAGTACGACGAACTTTCAGTGGATGAAGTCGCGCGTCAGGTTGAAATGCATCGTCCCGATGGCGTGCCGGATACGGTGGAGCAGGTCAAGCACGGCGCTCTGCTCATTCTGGCGCAGTATCACAACATTGGCCACGCGATCCGCGGGACTCACGAACCGGATCTGCGCCAATATACGCAGGTGGGCGACGGAGCGTCGAAGACCGACGGCCGCATCTATGACCCGAAGCTCGGTCCGAATGAAGTAAAAGGTGACTATTCCGGCAAGCCGGACGACCGCTGGATCTTCACCACCGATAACCCATTCTTTGAGTGGAACGCGATCGCAGCGCTGGCTGCAGCCTCCGACGTGTTGAAAGGCTATGACGACGCATTAGCGAAAGACTGCCTCCAGACCGCTATCAAAGCATGGAACGAGCAGAAGACTCACCCAACGCCGAATCAGTCAGGCGGCTTTGGCGGTGCCGCCCCGGCAGGCGCTCCCGTAGGTGGCGTGCTGGCTGCGTCTCAAGGTGTGGTGTCTGGCGCTCAACGCGGTCGTAATGGCCGGGGCAGCTCGGCCGCTTCGACAACTTCTGGCACGACTAGCGCACCAACAGCTCCTCCGTCCGGCTTCGGCCATGGCGGCTTTGGCGTCGGACAGGACTGGGCAGCGGCTCTGGAATTGACCATTGCGACGCACGGCGCCGAGCCCTACAAGTCCCGTCTGAAGGAGTTGTTCCCTCAGATGATCACCCCGCAGCAGATGGGGACGCGCGGTTGGACGGCAGTCCGCGCACTGCCTTATCTGGACGCGAGCGCGAAAGATCAAATGCGGGAAGCCGTGAAGACATACATGGCGGGTCTGGATAAGCAGTTGGACGCCACCCCGTTCGGCGTGCCTCCGAGCCTGGGCACCTGGGGCGGATCGGGCGCCGTGGTTGACATGG
>Ga0207933_1000647_pt1 | contig 32150 bp, 26 predicted proteins | sample NGESurdeep092012_4_FD_184488 | JGI IMG/M metagenome (GOLD analysis project Ga0207933, IMG submission 184488) | Arctic peat soil microbial communities from Barrow, Alaska - NGEE Surface sample F53-3 deep-092012 (SPAdes) | ecosystem: Environmental > Terrestrial > Soil > Wetlands > Peat ... | reverse complement strand
AACTGGTACTGAAATTCAAAAGTACTAAGAGTAGAAAACATAACTAAACATTTTAGGTTAAAATTACTAATATATTTAGACATTTCAAAGAACTGTTTTTGCTTTGCGGTTAATCTTTATCAACCTATAAATTATTAAAAACTTTCGCCTTAAAAGCGGAAGTTTTTTTTGCTATTTATATAGGGATAAGTAAAACTCACATTTTTTTTTAGTAGAATTACGATTTAAGCAGTAAAATCATTAGTTGAAAAATGGGCAGTTATGCTCTTGCCCGGCCATACGTTCCACACTATCTTTGTTCCAGAAGTTGATTGATGTTCAACAAACATTAATCAAAAATCCAAATCCATTGAAAAGAATCCTTTCCCTTAATCCAGGAAAAACCAAAATATAATCTGATATCAGTCAACTTCGTTTTTTTTGATTCCAATACCTTAGAAAAATATTATTCCGAAGAAAACCAGGCTTTAATCCAGCCAAAAATTATCCTGGCAAAAACTTAAGACCCGTAGAATTAAATTATTAAAAACTTTCGCCTTAAAAGCGGAAGTTTTTTATTTCATCTAATTAATTTTCTTGTGATTTTGTTGCTTCACTAAATAATAAAAAAGGCAACCTATGTGGTTGCCTTTTTTAATTCATTTACTGCAAACCTATAAGCCGGATTCTGTGTTCCGCCATTCGGCGGACGGTCATCATTTATCTGGCTATTGCATTACTGCAACAATCTTGCTGCCTACCCTTCCCGATATTCCGCGAACGCAGAAATGTAAGCGAGCAGCTTACAATGCCTGTTAAGGCAAATCAGGATATACGTGGCATTGCAGTACACAAGGTTTACCCAAAACTACAATTACTTGTAATTATCGTGAGCTCTTGCCTCACGTTTTCACCCTTATCCCGATGAAAACCGGGACGGTAATTTTCTGTGGCACTATCTTCCAAAACTTGCGATTTGGACCGGCTATTAACCGGTGTGTTGCTCTTTACTGTCCGGACTTTCCTTCCCAATGCTTTTGCATCGGAACGATAACCCAGTTTGCAGCACTTACGAAGTTACGATTTTAAAAAGCAGCTTTTTACAATCACGATTTACTAATATTGAAAATATATTTCCGTTGCTCCAAAACCAAAATTTTCATTGTATTGATTAGCAAAGGTTCTTACTTCTTTTTTTGTTTTTAATATTTCATGAATTTCATTACGGAGTTTGCCCGTTCCCACGCCGTGGATAATCACAAGATTGGGTTGGCGGTGAGCAACTGCAAGTTGGTAAAATTTTTCAAAAGCGGTAAGTTGAATAGTAAGAATTTCAAAATTGCTAAGCCCTTTCCATTTGTCAGATAATTTTTCGATATGCAGGTCCACCACTGAACGTGCAGGTTCCAGGTTTTGTTTTATTTGTGAAATATTATAAAGCCTGCCGCCCGAATTATGATAGTCAGGAATAACTTCATCTATTTTATCAGGAAAATTTTCGAAAAGATTAAAAGAAAAAGTGGGTTCATTTTTCAATCTCATTTCTTCAATTTTTTGAAAAAGTTGTTTCGCTTTTATTTTTACAGACGCTTCATAATGATCCGGTTTATTTTTCTTTTTCTTTTGTAATGAAAAATCAAATTCAAATTTGGGGGCGTCATTCATTTCTTCGAAGGGAATGTCATGAAGATAGAATTCATTAAAGGGCAGCACAATATTATTTAAATGAAAATCAGGGGAGCCTTTAAAATTTACACCGTAAGAAAAATTATACGTTTCACTGGTTTGGTTGAGCAAGTATATTTTAAACTTTTCTACCACATCCTCATCAAAAACATCCTTATCAAAGACAGGCAGAAAAGACAACCAAACGCCGGAATGCACCTTATTTTTATTTGTAACTTCTTCCTTTTTTAAATTATCTACATAAATCTTTTCCTTTTTTGGAGTTACTATTTTTTTCTCTGTAAATCTTTTAAAATAAGGAAAATCAACCTGGTCGAAATATACCGGGAACTGTACACCATTCACATCCACCAATATCATTTCAGTGTTTATTATTTCTACCACTTCGCCTTCTTCCTGCGAATGCAAAAGCAAAACCGTATCGCCTACCTGGTATTTCATTCTTCAAAGATAGTTTTGTTTAAATTTTTACTGAAGCCTTTTCTAAATGAAGGAATAAGCATGGGAACTTTTGAAATATATAGCTTGTAATTTTCTCCGAATTCTTTTATTAATTTTTTTTCTTCAAAAATAATTCCTACCAAAACGTACACCGTTAATATCAATACTGCAATTAAATTATTAAGCATTGGAAAAACGAAAAACAACCCCCAAACAAAAAGTACGGTTCCGGAATATAAAGGATGGCGGACATATTGGTGAATTCCATTAACTTTTAATTCAGCCGGTGCCGTTGGAGTAAAAACCGACCTGATTCCGCTGAGCAACATAAAATACTTTTTGATAGAAATCGCCATAATAATCAATCCCGGAAGGATGAGAAAAATAACTGCAAAATATTTTATTGATACTGATTTTATAAGAATTGGGCTATAAAATGAATATTGAAAAAGCAGCAACAACACCAAAGTAATTGATGCAAATAATGTATAAGCCAACCGGTAATAGCGAAAATATTTGCCCATTTTATTTTCGGAAAATCCTTTTACTTCAGATGAAGCAAAAACACTGTGAATCACACAATAAATAATCCAAAGCGCTATCAATAACAAATGAGAAGTATCCAATTTTTTTTATAAGGTAAGGAGATTCTGAGTTTAAACCTTTGATCTTTTTATTATTTAACAGTAAACGAACTTTTAATTAAGATTTTGATTTTGGGAAGTTATAAAAACTATTTTGGCAGGTAAATTAAAGATTAAAATTCCTGACAAAGTGTAATACATAATAGATTAAATTTAATAATTAATTTATTTGTGCGAAGGTTTTCGAGGCAAAAAGCGTCATATATTAAAATATAAATGAATTGGCAAGTGAAAAATTTACCTTATAATTTAAAGATCCCTTATCCGTCTGTTAAAGCAACAAAAAAGCATATTTTCAGAAAGAAGGCGTTGATCATTTTATCATTTTCTTTTTTTTCTCTTTTTTCCCCACCGTTAATGGCGCAGGACAGCTCTTATAATGGCTTGCCAGAAAGATGGAGCTTGCAGGATTGCTTCAATTATGCAACGATTAATAATATCCAATTGCAAACACTTGCCAAAGACGTCGATATTAATTATCAAAGTTTGTTACAGGCAAAAGCGGCAAGGCTTCCCAATTTAACTGCCAGTACCACTCAAAATTTTACTAATTCTAAAAATACCAATCCGGTAGTTGGTGGCTTCCAAACCCAATCTAATTTTGCCAGCAATTATAGTATTAATTCTTCCCTAACTCTTTATCATGGCGGGTTTATAAAAAATAATATACAAGCGCAACAACTTAATATAGATGCAGCAAATCTTAATGTACAGGAAGCACAAAATAATATCACTATTCAAATCACGCAAGCATACCTCAATATTCTATTGTCCAAAGAAAATATCGTTGCCCTTCAGAATGTGATCCAAACTTCGCAGGCACAATACGACAATGGTAAAATTCTTTTTGATGCAGGAAGTATCGCTAAAAAAGATCTCGTTCAGTTGGAAGCAACGCTGGCAACGGACAAATATAATCTTGTGATAGCACAAAATCAGTTGAGGCAAAATACGCTGACACTCAAGCAGATTTTGGAGTTGCCGTCTCCCTATAATCTACAGGTGCCGGATTCCATAAGTATAGCCATTCCATTGGAAGCAACGGATTTGCAAACGGTGCAGGATAGCGCTTTGCAAAATAGGCCAGAAGTAAAAAGCAGTGAGATTGCTTTAAAACAATCCGATTTGCAATTAAAGCAGTATTATACTGATACCAAACCCACTATTTCGGCTGGCGCTTCATTAAACAGCGGATATTCTGACGGTCAAAAAATCAGCTATCCAAATCAGTTGAATAATAACTTTTATCAGCAAGTAGGTCTAACAATGTCTATTCCTATTTTGAATAATCGTACCAACAAAACAAATATTGAAAAATCAAAAATAGAAATTGACCAATCGAAACTGGCATTGAAAAATACAAAATTAGTTTTGTCGCAAGAGGTAGAGCAGGCTTATATCAGTTTATTAAATGCAAAAGGACAGTATGATGCAGCCCAGGTTCAGTTTAGCGCCAACGAAGAGAATTACCGCATAGCCAACGAGCAATTAAAATTGGGAGCATTGAATACTGTTGATTTCCTGGTGCAGAAAAATTTGTACGTACAGGCACAGCAGGCTTTAATACAAGCAAAATACAGTGTCATTTTAAATCATGGCATTTATGAATTTTATATGGGAGAAGCAATAACATTATAATTTTTAAAAAAAATGAAAAAATTAATTTGGATAGTCGTAATACTTGTAATAGCTGGTGGAATTTATTTTTTTATTAAGAAAAAAAAAGAGGACAAACCAATCACTTTAATCACTGAAACAATGCATACCGGTATTATATCCAATAGTGTGACGGCAACTGGTACTATTGAACCTGTTGATACGGTGAATGTTGGTTCACAGGTATCCGGAACAATACAAAATATTTATGTTGATTTTAATTCAGTTGTAAAAAAAGGGCAACTATTAGCTACGCTGGATAAATCCCTGTTAACAGACCAGGTAAACCAGGATAAGGCTAACCTCCAAAATGCCCAGAGCACTTTAGAATACCAGCAACAAAATTTTGACAGGCAATCCAAATTATACAACGTAGGCGCCATCAGTAAAGCTGACTTTGAAACAGCGAAATCTACTTACAATACAGCATTGGCGGCTATTAGCAGTTCTAAAGCGATTTTAGCCGCGGCTGAAAGGAACCTATCCTATACAAATATTTATTCCCCGATTAATGGTACCGTATTATCGCGCAATGTAAGCGCCGGACAAACAGTAGCTGCCAGTTTTAGTACTCCTACTCTGTTTTCAATAGCCAATAACTTAACTAAAATGCAAGTACAGGCGGCAGTTGATGAGGCCGATGTGGGTAATGTAAAAGCCGGGCAACAAGTAAGTTTTACTGTAGATGCTTTTCCCAGTAAGACTTTTATGGGTACTGTAAGGGAAGTTAGGTTACAACCGATTATTACAGCCAACGTGGTAACATATTCGACCATTATAAATGCAGAAAATAATGACCTGAAATTGAAACCTGGTATGACTGCGAATATTACCATTTATCTCCAACAGGATAGTAGCGCTGAATTGATTTCTGCAAAAGCCTTAAGCTTTGCACCTGATTCTTCGCTTACCCGGCAATACGAAATCGTTGATACTCTTTCAAGCCACCATGGAAACGGCGACTCTGCCATGAAAAAAGCAAATTCTCCTTTTCCTTCCAAGCATTCAAAAGTGTGGATTTTAAATGGAAACCAGATTGTGGAAACACGTATCACTACCGGAATGAATGACAATATCAACATACAAGTATTATCAGGCCTCGATAAAAGTGATAAAGTGATTGAAGGCGTAGAGGTGGGTACGGCATCAGATGTGCAGGCAAGCGGAGACGAAAGAAGCCCTTTTATGCCGTCAAGAAAAAGGCCTGCTAAAAAACCTACGACTACAACTAAATAAAAGCTTGTGTAAATTTTTGATGTAATGGGGAAAAAAATTCTTGAAATAGATAACCTGAAAAGGGAATTTAAAATGGGTTCTGAAATAGTCAGGGCTTTAAAAGGGATTTCTTTTACAGTGAATGAAGGTGAATTTGTAACCATTATGGGCGCCAGCGGTTCGGGCAAAACGACACTTTTAAATTTATTGGGCTGCCTTGATAAGCCTACAGAAGGAACCTATTTATTGGATGGTGTAAATATTGGCAAACTAACGCGCAATGAACTCGCTAAAATACGAAATGAGAAAATTGGATTTGTCTTTCAATCATATAATTTACTGGCTCGTACGTCAGCAATCGAAAATGTCGAACTTCCATTATTATATAATCCAAAGGTGTCAAAAAAAGAACGGGACGAAAAGGCATTGAGGGCATTAGATGCTGTGAAATTATTAGATAGAAAGGACCATTTGCCAAATCAGATGTCCGGAGGCCAACAGCAGCGCGTGGCCATTGCAAGAGCACTAATCAACCAACCGGTAATGATCCTGGCAGACGAAGCTACCGGCAATCTCGACACCCGTACTTCTTACGAAATAATGGCATTGGTACAGGAGCTAAACGAACAGGGAAGAACGATTGTTTTCGTAACGCATGAGCCTGATATAGCCGCATTCAGCAATCGTACTATCACCTTGAGAGATGGAAAAATAATTAAAGATGAGCCGAATGAAAATGTACGTTCGGCAAAAAAAGCGTTGGCAGAATTACCGGTAGGCGACGATGTAGATATCCCAAGTCCATAGACGGGCTTTTAAAATATTAAAAAATGAAACTTTCCAATCTTTTGCAAATAGCCATAAAAGCATTGCAACGAAATAAGTTAAGGGCATTGCTTACCATGCTTGGCATTATCATTGGCGTAGCGGCAGTAATTGCAATGGTCGCCATCGGGCAGGGTTCAAAACAAAGTATCCAGACCCAGCTGTCAAGCATGGGATCTAATATGATCACCGTACTTCCTTTCAGCAATACTACAGTTGGCGGCGGTGGAGCCAGGGTTGCTTCCACAGGTTTGCAGACACTTACTTTAAAAGATATAAAAGCCATTCAGACCAATGCAAAATATATTAGCCATGTGTCTCCAGCAGTATCAGCTAGAGGACAAGTGGTTTATGGCAATTTAAACTGGCCAACCCAAATTATGGGTGTAAGCCCTGACTATCTTACTATACGTAACTGGCCGTTGAAAGAAGGAGTGGCTTTTAATGCTGAAAATGTAAGTTCTGCGGCTAAGGTTTGTTTAATCGGGCAAACAGTCGTTACTAATATTTTTCCTCCCGGGGAAGATCCTATTGGAAAAATTATCCGGTTTAATAAAATACCTTTTACCATCATTGGTGAACTTGCTGCTAAAGGTGCCAATGCTTTCGGGTCGGATCAGGATGATATTATCCTGGCGCCATACACTACCGTACAGGAACGCATCCTGGGCATTACTTACATTCAAAATATTTATGCATCGGCAATCAATGAAAGCAGCGCGGATTCTGCCACCGCCGAGTTAACAAGAATTCTGCGGGCATCCCATAATCTAAAGCCCTCCGACGACGATGATTTTCAACTTCGCGTGATGGCGGAATTAATTAGCGCCTTCAGTTCCACAAGCCAGTTATTAACTGTTTTATTAACCGCTATTGCAGGTATATCCTTAGTAATCGGCGGCATCGGTATTATGAACATCATGTACGTTTCGGTAACAGAACGCACCAAAGAAATTGGTTTACGTATGTCCATAGGCGCCCGTGGAATTGATATTTTAATGCAGTTTCTGATTGAAGCTATTTTGATCAGTATTATAGGTGGCATTATTGGTGTTCTGTTAGGTGTTAGCGTATCGCAATTGATAAACTATTTCCTTCATTGGCCTACGCTGATATCAGTATCATCTATCATCGTTTCTTTTGCGGTATGTGGAATCACCGGAATATTCTTTGGATATTATCCGGCAGTAAAAGCATCGAGGTTAGATCCGATTGAAGCATTGCATTATGAATAAAATTTTCGATTTTTAACAAGAACGGTAAACCCCGGTTAGTAATAAGATTTATACATTCTATTACAGTAAACCAACTTTTAACCAGGATTTCTATTTTACTGGCGTGGCCGCATATCCGGAAAAAAGAATTCCCAATATCTATTCTTCGGAATTTAATTTTTTTACAGTGGCATTGCAAACTGAATACCAGTGAGCATCGTACTTTTTATATTTTTTTGCTGAATAAGAACTTTGAATTTTGTTCCCATATCCATTAATAGTTTCTGGATCTGCAAAATCAGATCACGGTTGTTTTCAGGGCTCTGGAGCTCGAGATTTCTTAAATAATTCATCAGGCCAAGAGAACGAAGGAAATTTGCCTGTGAGGTAAATCCTGAACATTGAAGGCCATATTTTTCTCCCCAATGGCTCAACGCGGAAAAATTTACATGAGCCGTAATGTCCTGGCTGCCTATGTTTTCATAGGGAGAAAGATTTACCTGGTGCCCTTTATAACATATGAGCGTACCCGAATTTCTTTTTGGGCTATAATACTCATCTGCTACATAACCATAATCAATAGTAAGGACAAAGCCCTTTTCCAAACACAATGCGATTTCTTTTATCCATTCCAATGACTGCAGATTTATTTCGGTAAAATAATTATCAGGTAAAATGATTTCTTGCTCTTTCAAATAGTTTTTTAATTCGCTTGTGGCAGGTTTAAGTATTTCTTCAAATCCATTATCATAATCTACAAAAACTTCCATTAATTCCTTTTCCATTTTTACTCTATGCACCGCAAAATTATCCAGCAATTCATTTGACAAAACACAGCCCGCTACTGGTGCGATTTCTTTGATGGAAGTATGCCACGAAACTTTATTTTGCAAAAGATCTTTTTGCCGTTTTTGCATGGCTTCGCCTTTTTCAATGATGCAATATTCAAGCCCTTCATAAAGTGGCGGATTATTTTGAAGGTAACGGAGAATATCCTTGCAGAGAACGCCCGTTCCTGCTCCATACTCTACAATAGTAAATGGCTTTTTATCAAGAAGGGCCCACATTTCCTCAATCTGTTTCCCGATCAGTTCCCCAAATAATGAGCTTAAAACCGGGCTCGTATAATAGTCTCCTTCTTCACCGATTTTGTTTCGTCCAGAATTGTAATAGCCCAGTGATGGGTAATAGAGCGCCATTTCCATAAAATCATGAAAAGAAATTGGCCCGTCATTTTTTATTTTGGATTCTAAAACTTTGGAGAGTTCCATAATTAGCCGATTTCAGTTTATTGAAAACATTTCAAATAAAACTTCCTCTATTTAGAGGATTACTTATTGCAATATCATTTTCCATATTTCTTCAACAGTTTGCTGCGTATAAAAACTTTTTTTTGCAGATGCCTTATTGAAGTTGATCAATGAATTACAATTTGCCATGGTATGGTCGGGGAAAATAGTTTCAATAATATTTGTATTGATTAAAATTTCAATTCCGTCTTTTTGATTCACTTTAATAAACTGTGCCATAGATAGTTTTTATTTAATTTTTTATTCAATTTCCGATTTAGGATAATATTCTTTCAATTTAAATTTCTTAAGTTACTTTTCTAATCCAGGTTTTTTACTTCTTCAAAATTTAATGGAATCACCACATTTCTTATTCCTGCTTCCGCATTAATAAGAGCATGCCTTTCTTCCAATTCTTTTGTAAGAATTTGTTTTGCTTTTCTTTCAGGTGGGGGATTTAATTTTTCGGCTTTTTCAAATTCAATTACTTGTTTTAGAAAGTCTTCGGGTAGATCATTTTTACATTTTACCAAAAGTTCTAAAAACTCAGAGGCAAAAAACTGGTCTATTTGAATTTTTCTTTTCGTGGTGTGTGCAAACCGCCCGATCACTCTGCAAATATTATCCCTTTCTTCAGGGCTTAGCTGGTTTACAAATTCATAATCTTCAATTTTCTTTAAAGACAAAATAATAGGCTCCAGCGAATCTTTTGTGATTACATAAACATTGTAATCGCCCATATTATACGCAAGTTGTTTTATAGAATGAATCGTATTAGAAGGGACTACCAAAAAAATATCTTTTTTCACGCGCTCCTGGTTCGCATACTTTTTTACAGATTCGGTTTGTGCCTTTATATATTTTGGGAAATTGTTTAAATCGTCATTGGATGGGCATTTAGCATCGAAAATAATATATTCATCACAAATTTCGAGGGCATTATCAGGGTTTCCCCGGAAGGGAACTTCATCAATATATTTTATAAAATGATTTTGACAAATCATTTTTATAGTTTGTTCAACAGTTATTTCATGTTCACTCCATTGGCGCTTCATTTTTTCAAAAGCATCCTTTTGTTCCTCTACTCTTTCATCGCTAAGCCTTTTTATTTCTTTCTCTAAAGTTTCCTTTAATTGATTGAGTTGACCGATACTATTCCTGTAATTTTTATCCCGCTGTTCTTCTGTGTTTTCAAATTTTGAATTGATATTTTTTAATTCTGATTTTTCCCTGTTCAGATTGTCAATTTTGAGATTTAAAAAATTGGATTCCTCTTCTTTTTTCCGCACCATATTTTCATACTGATCAATACCTTCACGTAAACTTACATTTTGTGTTTCTGCCCGGAGTAATTTTTTTTCATTTAAATCAAACTCTATTTTTTTTTGAATCAATTCCTTTTGCAAAGATTTAAATTCTTCAAAAGCATCATAGCTTAGATTCCGAACACTTCGCCAGGAAAACAGCCTTTGCCAAAAGGTGAGTTCTTTAATTTTTGAAAAGAATAAATTTAATTTTTCCATAAAAGGATTAAAGATGGTAGGTTATAAATTTACAGTTTTTATATTTCCTTTTCATGAGTTGAAATCGAATTGTTTTTCAGTTCACAAACGTAATATTTCTATAACATGAAACGTATTTTTACGAAATAAAACCGTATTTTTTTGATTAAAAAAAATCAGCAATCTTACGCTGGTAAAATGTTTGCTGCATTTATACCTTTGTACCAGAAGTTGATTGATGTTCAACAAACATTAATCGCAAATCCAAATCCATTGAAAAAAATATTCCGATAATTATCGGGGCCAATAATCCCGGAAAAACCAAAAAATCTGATATCAGTCAACTTCTTATTTTCCAATATTTCTTGTTAAGCCAAAAGTGAAGGAATACTAACCCTCAAATTCTCTAAAATTTAAGCCTGAAAAACCAAGAAACCCCAGGATTAAATTATTAAAAAAATTTCCGGTAAAAACCGGAAATTTTTTTTTGCGAATACTCCCTATTTACTCAGGAATCATTTGTAAACAAACGGGCCGAGCAATATGGATTTGTTTACCCGTATTTATCAGTTCCCCGGTATTTTTATTTCTTTTAAAAATCACAATATTTTCAGAATCCTGGTTAGCAGCTAATAAATAATTGCCTGTCGGATCAATCATAAAATCACGTGGATGAAGGCCCGAAGTTGGTTGGGTTCCTTTCAAGATTAATTTACCGGAAGTGGGAATGATAGAAAAAATCGCAATCTGGTTTAAATCTCCCCTATCAGAAGCATACAAAAATTTTCCATCCGGAGAAATCCTGATCTCAGCTCCATCTATTTTTCCTGAAAATCCTTTCGGCGCTGTAGCAATATCTTGTATTTGATTTAATTTCCCATTGTTATAATCATAAACGGTTACGCTGCCTCCCATTTCATGCACGAGGTAAGCCATTTTTTTATTTTTGGAAAAAATAATATGCCTCGGTCCGGTTCCTTTCGGTGAAGTAACAAAAGTTTGCGAGGTTAAAAGAAGCGGCTTCTCTATGGCATGGTCAAAATGATAAACGATCAATTTATCCAATCCTAGATCGGGAGTAATTAAATATTTTTCATCAGGAGAAAAAACAGTTTCATGTACATGCGGTGTCGTTGCCTCTCCTGGCTTTTTGTAAATGGAATCATTTATTAATTGTGAATAAGGCCTTACAGAACCATCATCATTAATAGGAAAAACTGTAGCGGTGCCACTTGTATAATTGGCAACAGTCAGCCATTTATTATCGTTGGTGGTTGCCAGGTAACAAGGGTCATCGCCGCCGGATGCGGTTGTATTTATGAATGTTAGTGACGGAGTTTTTTTATCCAGCGAATAAGCCGTTACCCTTCCAGGATTAGCACCATTCGTTTCGTTTACCGCATAAACATATTTTTGATTCTTTGAAATCGTTAGGTACGAAGGATTGGTAACACTGTCTGTATTCCAAAGCCATTTTGCTTCGCCTGTATTAGAATTAAAATCATAAATATAAATGCCTTTACTAGTAGTATTGGTGTAGGTACCAATAAATAGATAATACTTTTGGGCACTACATGAAACAAATAAAAACAGCGCAAATAAAGTAATTACCAAAGATTTCAGGGCATTTAATCTTTTATCCATTTTTGAGTTTTTTTAAATGTAAAAGATATTTTTTTGTTTATTTATTATGAAGTATTTCAAATCTTTCAAAAAAAGTAATGGATTGTTTTGATACCAACACTTCATCCACGTTGGCTTTCTCCGGACCGCTTTTAGCCCAGCTAATAAAACCATTTACATCTTTTTCATTTCCTGAAATGACAGCTTCTACTTTTTCGTCTTCACGGTTTTTTATCCAGCCTGTTATGTTTAATTTTTGAGCAATTTTTCTTGCCGAATTCCTGAAAAAAACACGCTGTACCTTTCCACTTATTAATAAATGAACTGTTTCCATTTCCCCAAAGATATTATTTCCCTTGTATTGGTAAGCCATTGTTTTGATAACATAATATTGAAGTTAATTTTTATTACTGTTATTTAATTTTTTTAAAATTGCAATGCACAGAAGAGCCATAATAAAAAATTCTACAAAGCCAACTGTCGTCAATTGCCTGATGCCATATTTCTGCACAATGAACCCCATGCTATAATTTATAATCATATTTCCAAACAGAGCGATCACAAAAGCAATGCTAAAAGCCGTGCCTGACAATTCTTTGAACCGATCGCCCACATAGCCCAACATAATTGGGAAGCCCGCAGCCAGGCCCGCTCCTATTAGAATCAAGCCGCTTACTGCAGGGTAAAATGATTTTCCTAATGACAAAAAAAGTAACCCGGCTAAAAGAAGCGATAAAGAAATCCCCCATATTTTTTTTGCATCAGTATTTCTGAAAACGCTCCCCAGCAATAAGCGCATTATAGTCATTCCCACCACAGATAATGAGAGTGCATACAAAGCTTTGCCGGACGAAATTTGGAGATAACCAGAGAGGTAGGTGGTTGTCCAATTATTAATAATTCCTTCGAAAGCACTTTGAAAAAAAAGAAAAAAAGCAATTAGCAACAATACGCTGTCTTTCAACAACGAAAGGCTTTTTGCAACAGGTAATCCACCAGCATGCTTTGGCGGAGGAAATTTTATCAGAAGATAAAATATACCCATAATGAAAGTAGCAAAACCTATTATAGAAAGAATGATCTCGTAAGTAAAACAGTTTTCGAGTATGCCCAGAAGGAAAGGCATCCCGAGTGCGCCGATGGCAAAAAAGACACCAAGTAAACTCAGGTTAGCACCTTTTTCTTTTTCACTGATATCAGATACAAGTGCGCTGGTAGCGCCATTGATAGCGCCACCGCCCAGCCCGAATAAAAAAACACAGATTTTCAAAATAAGGTGTGATGGCGCATATGCGATTCCTTCAAAACCGATAAACATACTAAAACAAGTTAGCGCTAACAATATTCTATAACCATACCTGTCACAAAACGGGCCAAAAAACAATGACCCCATTAAAATACCAAATGGCAAAATTGAGAATAATGTACCTGCAGAAATATCATCGAGGTGAAACTTTATTCTTAGTTGCGGCACTACCGAGCCCAAAGTAGTAATGGCCATTCCAAAAAATAATATACCGATACAGGCTGCCCAAAAAACCAATCGCTTTTTATACATTTTATTTTGCTTGATTATGCCTTACTATTTTTGAGTGTGGATTACTCAATTCGTTCAATCTAAAAAAAGTCATACAGGTTACCGCAACCATGAAACGATACAAAGTCAGATGGGGGCTTTAGGCATTATAGTAGTTCATCAATTCTTTCAAACTCATAGCCTCGATTTTTTAATTCAGTAATTAACCCAGGCAAATGCTCATAAAATTTGTCAGTTCGCCGCGAATCAGTTCCAACATGAACGAGCAAAATAAAACCATTAAGCCCACTTGTTGACTTTATTTCGCATTGCAAAATGGAATCCATAATGGCTTTGCTGCTCAAATATCTATTTCCCATTTCAGGGAAAGTATAATCTGCATTGCTGTGAGTGCCAGGCGTAAAATCAACTAATTGCAATCCCATATCTTTTGTCCATACAGCAATGGAATCATTGTACCATTCAAAAGAGGGCAAATAATAATGAGCCTGTTTTTTATCAATCCCCCATTTGGAAAGTCCTTTATAAGCATTATTCAGATCGTCGGTAAATTGCTTTTTCGATACTAATAAACTATCCCTCTTTACCCAATCGCAATACAATATATGTTTATCAGAATGCGAACCCATATAGTTCCCGTTCTTTTTTAATTGTTGAATTGTTTTTTTAAAATCTTTATTCCTGTAAAAATTTCCGGTGAGAAAAAATGAGCCATGAATATTTTTTTGTTTTAAAGTTTTCGCAATAAACCTTCCGCCATCTCCAAAACTATCACCTGTAAAAACCAGTGCTATTTTTTGAAAAGCCGTATCGGCACGTATAATTCCTCCATAAGAAATAATTTTATTTTTTTGTAAGTAAAACTTTTCTGCCTCATTTTCTTTGGCAGCTAATAAGTAAATTAATGATGCAGTCCCATCCATTGTTGGCTCATTGGTACTATAATCTCCATAGTCATCGTGATAAACAGCAAGGCTACTTTGGAATTGCGCATAGGCATCATCGTTATGCATTTCAATTCCAATAAGGCTTTTGAAAATATTAGTATATACAGGGCCATCCACTAGGCCGCCATAAAGTGGATAATTTTTTAAATGAGATAATGCAGAATGTGGGTCAGTAGGAGTGTCGCCCCAGGAAGGCAATCCGTAAACCATGCTTGTGCCCCATGGATTACAGCCAAACAGCCAGTCAATATTTGCCTGTCCGAATTCAGCAAAAGAATTATCTCCGGATAATTGCTGATACCATAAACATTGAATAGCAAAGGATGTAGTGAGATTATTGCTACACCAAATAAAAGGGACGCCCCTGTAAAACGCATTTTCTTTTGCCCGGCTCCAAACATCTTCAATTCCTTTTTTATAATAACTGATGAGTGAATCTTTTTTATTTCCTTTTAATTGTTTTGCTAATTCATAATGCCCCAGATTTATAAAAGGATAATATTGATAATGATTAGCTGTATCCCTGTAAAACCATGGAGTTACTTTTTCTGGTTGAGAATATTTAAATGAAGAATCTAAAAGATAGGAAATGTCTTTACGTTTAAAATCATTCAAAGATTTAGCCAAAGAAGCAAAGCCTAATTCCATATCATCCGTCCAATTATCCTCTGCATAAATATAGGGAGAAACGACCGAAACTGTTTGAGTTACACCCGGTTTTATCAAAGCATATTTCATTGCAGAATAAGCATGGTTAATTAATTTATTCGCATAATCAGGATTGGATTTATTGAACAAAACCGCCCCTAATGAAAAAGCGCCCGCAAACTTCCCCGCAGTAGAACTCGTTCCTGTGGTATGGTTCATAAATTTTCCGCGCTGTTGGGGTTCGCCATTTATAAAATAAACAGGGCGCTCAAATCCTTTACCATAAAAAGAATCTTCTCCCGGAATCCGAAAACCCTTGTGATCGCGGTCATCAGCAATTTGATTGAACATCCAATCCGGCCTGGGATGCATTTTTAATAACCAATCTAATCCCCATTTTGCTTCATCTAAAACATCTGGTATTCCATTTTTCCCCTCTAATCCATTCATCTCTTTTTTATCTCCAAATACCTTTGGGAAATCACGGTACGCCGCTAGCAGATGCCACGTTGCGTTAGCAGAAGTACTAGAATATTGCAGATAGTCAGAAGCATCATGCCAACCACCAACAACATTGATGAAGGTACTATCCGGCATCGGGCCATTCATAGTATATCCATCATGAGTGTGACAGGAATCTTTCAGAAACGGATTGAAGCCACTTCGTTGCTGACGCATATAAAAAAGGCAAAAATCAGCAGCACCTTTATAAACATCCCGGTCAATTTTGAAAAAAGGAGAAACCGCATTACCCGCTTTTAAATAATATTTTCCCGATTTATTAAATGAAGAAAAATTAAGCCGGTAAGTATTTGTAAAAGGGCCATAAGCACCAAAAGATTTACCCGCAATTTGTGTAAAAACAATTTTTCCGGTAGCAGAATCAATGAGGTCAAAAGTGCTTATCGGAGAATCATCCTTACTACACCAAACTGCTACTTTTATTCCATTCGGCGTATATCCCAATTGATTAATTCTTATCCATTGATTTGGATTTTCTTTTAGCGAAAAAGAAAAGATAAATCCAACGCATAGAAAAAGTAAAATGATTTTTATAAAAGAAAATCGATTACAAAAAAGTTTGTTAATCATAATACATGCTTTATTTTATGGATGGTAAATTGTAAAATAAAAATCTGTTCTATTTGTTTGTTTACTAACCAGAACTTACCTAATATCATTATCAATCCTTCAGGAAATAGAAATCACTTCTCCATTCAGCACTGTATATTTCGGCTCAAAATCTTCCGAGAAAATGGTAAGGTTTGCCTTTAATCCTTCTTCGATTTTTCCCCTGTCTGATAAATTCATTACCTGTGCCGGATAAGTAGAAGCCATTCGCAGCGCTTCATCCAATGGAATTTCAGCATGCTCAACACAATTTTCTACTGCTTTTAAAAGTGTAAGTTTAGAACCAGATAACGTTCCGTCAGACAAAGTAAACCGGTCCTTTTGTTTTACATGAACATAAGCGCCTTCCTTGTTTTCTTCTACAGCATCTGTTATCAGAAAGAGCCTTTCTTTCATTATTCTTTTACTTATCATTAAAGTATTATAATCCACATGGATTCCATCAGCGATAATGCTTGCATATACATCTTTAGAAAGATAAACCGCGCCCGGAAGGCCTGTATTACGGTGATGCATAGGTGACATTGCATTGAATAAATGTGTGGTAGTAGTTATGCCATTTTCGTAACCTTTTACTGCTTCTTCAAAAGTGGCATTACTGTGCCCTGCGGAAACAACGACACCATTGCCTACCAGCATTTTTATAATTTCTTTGTCCACCATTTCAGGTGCGAGTGTCATTATTTTTAAAACTCCGTCTGCCGCTTTTAAGAATTCTTCCACCTCCTTTTTTTCTGCGCGTTTAATAAATTCAGGAATATGTGCACCACGTTTTACCGGATTGAGGTAAGGCCCTTCAAAATGTAAACCCATAATCGCAGGATGAGGATTTTCTCTAACTACTTTTATGGCTTCATGAAATATCTCTATTGAGTTGGTTGCCAGAGTAGGATAAAATCCTGTAGTGCCTGCTTTTAAAAGCGCCTCTGTCATCGATTTTAATGCAATTACTGAAGGTGCGTTAGAAAATAAATAACCACCTGCCCCGTAAATCTGGATATCAATTAATCCAGGAGAAATAATGCAATTTTTGCAATCAACTATTTTTGAATTTGGCGGAATTTCTTCATTTGCCAGAATATCTTTTATCTTTTCATCCTCAATAACCAACACTTTCCCGTTTATTTTTTCTTTTCCGGTGTAAATAGTAGAATTAATAAAAGCTGTAATCATTTTATTCTATTTTAAATTATCCGATCTAAAAACTATTTTATTCAAATATAAATTGAAAGAGGGTAAAAAGTAATGATAATATAATTACCAATCTGCGATACAAGCCTTGTTTTAATTTAACTTTGCCCTTCATTTAATCATTCCTGTTGAAAAAACAGTAAATCAATTCTCATGAGCCAACAACCTTTTCAAAAATTTATCAATCCCAAAAATAACGCTGCCGTAAAAGAGAAGCATAAGCAAAATAAGAAAAAAGAAAAAAAAGAACGGGCAGTAGCCATTGAAAAACATTTTGAAGAAAAACGTGCTTCACGAACAAGAGGTTTTGAAAAGAAACCAGTTCCTGAAAAAAATAACAAAAGGCAGAAATACCCGCAAAAGAAAACAGAAATCACCAATAAAAGTGCTTTCACTGATGGGGCCGAAAAAAAGAATTTAGCACAACCAGAAATGCCTCTCAATAAATTTTTAGCACATTGCGGAGTTACTTCAAGAAGAGACGCAGTGGCACTAATTATTGATGGAAAAGTCTCAGTAAATAAAAATATAATTACACAACCTGCTTTTAAAGTAAATGAAAAAGACGATGTGTTTTACAATGGTAAAAAATTGTTCATCACAAAAAACCTGGTCTATATTTTATTAAACAAACCGAAAGATTATATCACAACAACTGATGACCCGCAAAACCGGAAAACGGTTTTACAACTTACAAAAAATGCTACTGATCAGCGTATATACCCTGTAGGCCGATTGGATAGGAATACTTCGGGCGTTTTACTACTAACCAATGATGGAGATCTCACCCAAACGCTTACTCATCCAAGTTTTAATATAAAAAAGGTGTATGAAGTAAAATTAGATAAGCCTTTGACAAAAGCAAATTTTGAAAAAATATTAAGTGGTGTAAAACTGGAAGATGGTGAAATTTTTGCAGATGCGTTGGCTTATGCTGACCCGAAGGATAAATCAATTATCGGTATAGAATTGCACAGCGGAAGAAATAGGATTGTGAGGAGAATTTTTGAGCATTTTGGATATGATATAAAAGGCCTTGACAGGGTAATGTATGCAAATCTTACCAAGAAAAATGTGGAGCGCGGAAAATGGAGATACCTGGGCGAAAAGGAAATCCGCTTATTAAAATACATGAACAGGCAAAAAAATATCAGTGGCGCAGGTAATAATAAAAAAACGATAAAAATAGAAAATAATTAACTGTGAAAGCGCTTTCTATCATTTTTGAAAACGATGATTTCGTCGCAATAAATAAAGAATCGGGTATGTTAACCATACCGGACAGGCATGATGACACGCAATTATCATTATACAAAATTCTAAATCAGCTATACGGTAAAATATTTATTGTTCATCGCCTTGACCGCGACACAAGCGGATTAATTCTTTTTGCAAAAAACGAGACTTCGCATAAATATTTTTCGCAGATATTTGAACAAAGAAATATAGAAAAAAAATACCTGGGAATTGTTCGCGGAAGCATGCCTGATAAAAACGGTTCCATTAATGAACCTATAGGAGAACATCCTGTAAAAAAAGGTGTAATGGCCATCACAAAAAAAGGAAAACCTTCTTTAACGAATTATGAAGTTCTGGAAGATTATGGTATTTTTTCTTTAGTTCAGTTTGAGATACAAAGCGGAAGGACTCACCAGATAAGGGTACATGCAAAATCCATCGGCCATCCAATTATTTGCGATTCAGTTTATGGCGATGGCAAACCTGTTTTACTTTCTTCGTTTAAAAAAAAATACAAACTAAGCCAGAATGAACTTGAAGAACGCCCGATTATTAGTAGGTTAGGATTGCATTCATTTAGTTTAGACTTCAGGGATATTCATCAGAAAGAATTTTTGCTTGAAGCGCCATTGCCAAAAGACATGAAAGCGCTTTTGCAACAGTTGAAGAAGAATAGGTGATAAAATACTTAAATAAAAAAAAAGGATACAGTTTTTATTAATTAAACTGTATCCTTTAAAATTAAATAATCAATCTAAATTATTATTATAAATTCGGCTGCGGAGTATAACGCATATAAGATTTTACTTCTCTTACGCCTTTTGGAAATTTGGTTTTTGCATCTTCATTGCTTATTGCATTTGAAATAATTACATCATCACCTACTTCCCAGTCTGCAGGAGTTGAAACACTGTAATCTGAAGTAAGCTGCAATGATTCCAGCACTCTCAAAACTTCATTAAAATTTCTTCCTGTTGAAGCGGGATAAAGTATAATTAATTTGATCTTTTTATCCGGGCTGATTATAAATAAGGAGCGAACGGTGGCTGTTGTAGAAGCATTTGGATGAATCATTCCATAAAGATTGGCGACAGTTTTGTTTTCGTCAGCAATTATTGGAAATTCAACATTACAATTTTGAGTTTCATTAATATCTTTTGTCCATCCAATGTGCTTATCCAAAGGATCAACACTCACTGCAAGGACTTTGGTATTTCTTTTAGCAAATTCCTTTTGCAATAATGCAGTTTTTCCTAACTCAGTTGTGCAGACGGGAGTAAAATCTGCAGGATGTGAAAATAAAATTCCCCAGCCGTCGCCGAGATAATCATATAAATTAATTTTACCAGCAGTGGTTTCCACTGTGAAATCCGGGGCGGTATCGCCTAATTGTAAACTCATGATATTTTGTTTTTTGTTTTAAAAAGTATTGCAAATATAGGTTATCCTACAAAATTAGTAGGAATTTATTTTTTAAGTTTAATTAAAGGTTTAATTTTATATTTACTAAAGCAAATAAACACTAAGAATGCTTTCAAAAAAAACACAATACGCTTTTCGGGCTCTTGTTCACCTGGCAGAAAATTACGGGAAAGAACCAGTAAAAATTTCTACGATTTCTATTCAGCAAAAAATTCCTTTAAAATTTTTAGAACATATTTTAAACGATTTGAAAAAAGCGGATATGCTTGAAAGTAAAAAAGGAAAGGGCGGTGGTTATAAGTTAAGTGTGTCGCCCAAAAAATTAGACCTCGCCAAAGTTATCAGGATTATTAATGGCCCCATTGCTTTATTGCCTTGTGTAAGCTTGAATTTTTATGAAAAATGCATTGATTGCGATGAAAAAACCTGTGGTATACGAAAAATGATGTTAATAGCAAGGGATGCGACTTTGAAGGTGTTAGAAAAGAAAACACTTTATGATATGATGAATGAATAATGTTTGGAGTGTAAATAAAAAAATGAAATAATCCTTTATGATTATTTTCTTTGATTAAAATAATAAAAGTGGTTATTTGTTTGTTTACTACCTACCTGGCTTAATCCGAAGAATGTAAAAGCCATTTTCACCAAATTGAAATTTTTCCTGGCACTTTTCCAAATTAATTGATAATGTTGTTTTCAATATAATTTTATCTTAATAAAACGTACGATATTTGCAGTTTAAATGTTGTCATTCAAAAATTTAAAAATACTTCCACCTCCTGAAAACATCTTTATCAGGAGAAAAGATTGCAAAATTTTCTCTTCACTATGAAAGATTTCTCGTATATAACCAGTTCACACCCCGCATACATTGAAAATTTATATACTGATTTTAAAAAGAACCCTGAAAGTGTTGATAAAGACATGAGGAAGTTTTTCGAAGGTTTTGATTTTGCCGTTTCTAATCAAAATGGAAATGGGAAAACCTCAACAGTAGCTGAAAAAGGGGCATTGTCTGTTTCAAACCTGGACAAGGAATTCGGTGCATACCAACTGATACTTTCATATAGAAATAAAGGCCACCTTCTTTCAAAAACAAATCCAATAAGAGAAAGAAAAGATAGGATCGCCAATCTCGCACTTTCCTATTTTGGGCTAAATGATAATGACCTTCAAACAGAATTTGTGGCAGGAAAGTTTTTGGGAATTGGTAAGGCAACTTTGCAAAGCATTCTTGATCATTTAAAAAAATGTTACACAGAATCTGTAGGAGTTGAATTTGGTTCATTAAATGATCCTGAAAAAATTGACTGGATCATCAACGCGGTCGAAAAAAAATTGCTCGAACCAGTTCCATTGGAACAAAAAAGAAGGATCCTTCAAAAATTAAATGAAGGAGTGATGTTTGAAAAATTTCTACAAACAAAATATGTTGGGCAAAAGAGATTTTCATTGGAAGGAGGTGAAAATACTATTTCCGCTTTAGATGCAATCATTAATACAGCAGCAGAAAACCAGGTTCAGGAAGTAGCTATTGGAATGGCTCACAGAGGAAGGTTAAATATATTGGCAAATATTTTAGGAAAAACCTATGAGCAGATTTTTACAGAATTTGAAGGAAATGCGAAAGTGGATTCCACCATGGGAAGCGGCGATGTAAAATACCATAAAGGTTATAGCAGTGATGTTGAAACTGTAAACGGCAAATTGGTTCATTTAAAATTAAGCCCAAACCCATCTCATCTTGAAGCGGTTGACCCTGTAGTTTTGGGATTTGCCAGGAGTAAAGCTGATGTCGTTTATGAAAGCGATTATGATAAGATTCTTCCCATTTTAATACATGGCGATTCTTCGCTTGCCGGACAAGGAATTATTTATGAAGTTCTGCAAATGAGCGGGTTGAAAGGTTTTTGTACCGGAGGCACATTGCATTTTGTAATTAATAACCAGATTGGTTTTACGACAGATTTTGAAGATGCACGCACTTCTGACTATTGTACATCAGTAGCAGCAACTATAAAAGCGCCGGTATTTCATGTAAATGGAGATGATGCAGAAATGGTGGTAAAGGTTTCACAGATTGCTATGCTTTACAGGCAAAAGTTCAATACCGATATTTTTATAGACATGGTTTGCTACCGCCGCCATGGGCATAATGAAGGCGATGACCCAAAATTTACGCAGCCTGGATTGTATGCGCTGATAGATGAACATCCTAATCCACGTGAAACTTATATTAAATGGCTTTCACTTCATGGAGATGAGGCTACTGCAGGGCTGGCAAAAGAAATGGAAGAAAAATATTGGAAGGATTTACAGGAAAGGCTCGACGAATTGAAACAAAACCCGCTTCCTTATAGCTATCAAAAACCTGAGATGTGGTGGCAAAGTCTTAGAAAAGCTACTCTGAAAGATTTTGAAAATTCGCCTGTTACAGCTGTTCCGAAAGCGAAAATTGAAAAATTATTCAATGCAATAATGACTTTTCCGGATGATTTTACGCCATTAAGAAAAATAAAAAAAATCTTGCAGGATAAAATCAAATTATATGAAACAGAAGAAAAATTTGATTGGGCAACGGGTGAATTATTAGCTTATGCAAGCCTTTTGGAAGAAGGAAAAGATGTAAGAATGAGCGGGCAGGATGTTAGGCGCGGAACTTTTAGCCATCGCCATGCTGTGCTGCGGGATGAAAAGACGGATGGATTTTACAACCGGTTGAGCAGGATTTCTGATAAACAAGGTTTATTAAGAATTTGGGATTCATTATTAAGCGAATATGCTGTTCTGGGTTTTGAATATGGATACGCAATGGCCAATCCAAACAACCTGGTTTTATGGGAAGCCCAGTTTGGTGATTTTGCCAATGGTGCACAGGTTATGATTGACCAATTTATTGCCGGGACAGAACAGAAATGGCATCGTATGAATGGGATTGTATTATTGTTGCCACACGGCTATGAAGGCCAGGGCCCGGAACACAGCAGCGGAAGAATGGAACGTTTTTTACAAATGTGCGCCGAGCTGAATATGGTGGTTACTAACATTACTACTGCTGCTAATCTTTTTCATGGCTTAAGAAGGCAGCTCGCGTGGTCTTTCAGAAAACCATTAATTAATTTTTCGCCAAAAGCCAATCTTCGCCATCCGGGAAGTTATAGTAAAATAGAAGAATTTACTCAGGGTGGGTTTATAGAAGTAATTGACGATCATAATATTTCCAACGCTTCAGAAATAACAAAAGTATTGTTCTGCTCGGGGAAAATTTATTTTGACCTAAATGAGAAAAGAGAAAAGGATGATAGAAAAGATATTGCTATAATTAGAATGGAGCAATTGTACCCAATGCCTTTAAACCAATTAGAAGATCTTTATAAAAAATACAGTAAAGCCATTTGGTATTGGGTTCAGGAAGAACCTTTAAATATGGGCGCAGCCTCATTTTTAAGAATGAATTTAACCTCAATTAATTTTGGAATTATTAGCAGGCAACCTAGCGCTTCTACTGCTTCCGGATTTTCTAAAATACACAACGAAGAACAAGAAGAAATTTTAAATACTGCATTTTCTATTTAATAAGTAAAGTGAAAATAGAAATGCCGGCTATTTGTTTGTTTACTGGAAAATAAGTAGACAAGAAATTCTTTGCTGAAAATAAGAAACAACAATATAAGTTGGTTTACTGGAAAAAGAAGTAACAAAAAAGGCCGGAAGTTTTTAGAACTTCCGGCCTTTCCATTTTTAAAATATTTATTCTAATTTTTTATGATTGGGAGTGTTTGTAAATTTTGACCCGCTTGAATCCTATTTACGAATATATTCAAACCGCAATTCAGGTTCGGTTTGCTTTTTGTGTATTTCTCATTTTAGCTTAGGTTTGTAAATCTTAAAAAAAATTCATGCCAATAGAAATTAAAGTGCCTTCTGTGGGCGAAAGTATTAATGAAGTTACCCTCACAAAATGGATAAAAAAAGATGGCGATTGGGTTGAAAGGGACGAGGTAATAGCAGAATTGGAAAGTGAAAAAGCTACTTTTGAAATCAATGCGGAACAGGCAGGGATTTTACATACGATCGCCAAGGAAGATGAGGATTTGCAGATTGGTGATGTAGTCTGTACGATTGATGAAACCGCGCAGAAGCCCGAAAGCAAAGCCAATCCAAAAGAAGAAAAAAAGGCACAAGTAAAAGAAGAACTGTCAAAAGATGAAACGCATTCTGCAAAAACAATTACTCCTGAAGAAAATATACGCCGCAAAAAAGAAGATATTAAAGCAACGCCAGTAGCTGCGGCTATTTTAGCTGATAAAAAAGTAGACACTTCAAAAATAACTGCTACTGGTTTTCATGGAAAAATAACCAAGCATGATGTTCTTGACGCACTTTCAAATCCCGGAAGGGCTATCGGAAAAGAAATGTTTAGCAGGGAAGAAAGGCCTGAGAAAATGAGCAACTTGCGCAGAACCATTAGCCGCAGATTGGTAGAGGCAAAAAACGGAACGGCCATGCTTACTACTTTTAATGAAGCAGACATGAGCGCTATTATGGATTTGAGGTCGAAGTATAAAGAAACCTTTAAAAAAACGCATGAAGTGAACCTTGGTTTTATGAGTTTCTTTACCAAGGCATGTTGTTTTGCTTTGCAGGAATGGCCTTCAGTAAATGCAGGCCTTGATGGCGATAATATTGTTTATCACGATTATTGCGATATTTCGATCGCGGTTTCTTCTCCAAAAGGATTGGTAGTGCCAGTGATAAGAAATGCAGAAAGCCTGAGCATGGCAGAAATTGAAAAGGAAGTCGTAAAACTTGCTACGAAAGCCCGCGAAAGTAAACTTACAATCGAGGAAATGACTGGTGGAACTTTTACAATTACAAACGGAGGTATTTTTGGTTCGATGATGAGTACTCCAATTATTAATATTCCACAGAGTGCCATTTTAGGAATGCATAATATTATTCAACGGCCTGTAGCAGAAAATGGGCAAGTTGTAATAAAACCCATGATGTACCTTGCTTTGAGCTATGACCACCGGTTAATTGATGGCCGCGAATCAGTAAGTTTTTTGGTAAGAGTAAAACAAATGCTCGAAAATCCTGAGCAGCTTTTATTTGGCAAAGACCCTGTGAAAGCTTTGCTGGAGCTTTAAACATCTAATCTTTAAATTCTATGAATACAGATGAAACGGCTTCCTCTCCTACAGGAAATTATTTTCATCGTCATTTGAATTTTGCAATCTTCCTCCTTGAAAATTATAAAGGAGAAGCGCCTTTTCATTTATACCTGAAAAAATATTTTGCTGTAAATAAAAGGCACGGCTCAAAGGACAGGAAACAAATCTCATCTCTTTGTTATAGTTTTTTTCGTTTAGGCTTCGGCGTTAGTTCCACAAAAACAATTGAAGAGAAATTATTTTTGGCAACTTTTCTTATAGAAAAAAAACCTTCAAGCCTACTGGAGCAATTCAATACAGAATGGAATGAAAAAATAGAATTGGAATTACCGGATAAAATTAAAGAGTTAAAAAATATTTTTGATATCGAAAAAATATTTCCTTTCAAGGAAGAATTGAGCAAAGAAATAAATTTTGAATCATTTAATTTTTCTTTTTTACAACAACCAAAATTATTCATAAGAATAAGGCCGGGAAAAGAAAGAAGTGTTTTTCATAAACTGGAAAATGCAAATATATCATTTGAAAAAATCAGCCAAAATTGCCTGGCGTTTTCAAATGCTACTAAAATAACGGAGGTTCTTAATATTGATAAAGAAGCAGTAATCCAGGATTATAATTCGCAAAAAACGCTGAATCTTTTTACATCCTACATCCCAAACCCTACATCTAATATCTCTATATGGGATTGTTGTGCGGCAAGCGGCGGCAAATCAATTCTGATTCACGACCTTCTAAAAAATATTGAACTAACGGCAAGCGATACACGAAAAAGTATCCTCAAAAATTTAGGTTCACGGTTTGCAAAAGCAGGAATAAAAAATTATTCTTCTTTTACTGCTGACCTTTCTATTTCTATGGCTTTAAAGCAAATTGAAACTTCTTTTGATTTAATTATTGCTGATGTTCCCTGTTCTGGTTCCGGAACGTGGGCGCGGACTCCGGAGCAACTTCTTTATTTTAATAAAGGTGAGATTTTAAAATATGCAGAATTACAGCAAAAGATTGTTTTAAATGCTGCAAAGTATTTAAAGGCCGGAGGATATTTTCTTTACATAACCTGTTCAGTATTTAAAAAAGAAAATGAAGAAAATGTAGCTTTTATTCAAAAGGAATGCGGTCTGGAAATAATAAAAACCGAATATTTAAAAGGTTATGAAATACAAGCTGACACTTTGTTTGCGGCGTTATTTAAAAACCGGCTAAAGGCTATATCATAGAAATCCAGTAAAATAAAAATCTGAAATATTTGTTCGTTTACTGTAAAAAGTTGGGTACTACGGAACTAACAATTTAAAACTCAGTTTGTTTTTTCCATCGTTGAATTTTAATATATAAAATCCTTTTTGGAATGTTTGGTGGCTGTCGAAATTAATAGTTTGAACGGATCCTTCCTGTAAAGAAACTTCTTTTGAAAAATATAATTTTCCAGACGCGTCGTATAGTTTAAAATTTGCTGTTGATGTAACCTGCGGTTTTATTAAAACAGTAAAATTTTCTTTAAACGGATTTGGGAAAACCTTAATGAAACTATTTCCTAAAATTGCAAGCGAATCAATAGTAATTTTTTGCTGATTAAGATCATCGTATGCCTTTTTAAAATCAGGGATTCCATAGCCTAACCTGTCATCAGGGTTATTATAAATGCTGCTGCTTTTCTTTACAGCTTCAATTATTTGCATGTTGGAAAATTCAGGAAAAGCCTGCCACAAACAGGTAACCAACCCTGCTAAATTTGGAGTGGCAAATGAAGTTCCATACCCCGCCTGAATGGGGCCGGTAATGGATGAAATCGCTGTACCTGAACCGACAGAAGCTGCTGTGGGCTTTACTCTTCCATCGCTTGAAGGGCCAAAGCTGCTGAAATCTGCCACAGTACCAGAAGCATCAACAGCACCCACAGTTATAATACTGTCAGCATCGGCAGGAGTAGTAATATAATGCCAGGCATCATCTCCTTCATTTCCCGCAGCGGCTAAAACAATCATTCCTTTTCTTGCGGCAAGCGTAGCGGCTTTTGCAATTAAAGTGGTACGCCCGTTCATATCCTGGTATGTATAATTAAAAACAGGGTTATCAAATAAATTGTATCCAAGGGAAGTTGATATAATATCCGCTCCGGCGCTATCGGCCCTCTCAGCGGCAGCTACCCAATATTGTTCTTCCACCGGCGATTCTGAAGAATCATCTTCTGATTTGTACAATAAGAATTGTGCTTTGGGAGAGCTTCCGACTAACTGGCCCGGAATATTCCCGGCGATTATAGAAAAACACATCATGCCATGATAAAAATCTTCATTTACGGCCGCCTCATCATTTACAAAATCATACGTATCAATTACCTGGTTATTGAGATTTACGCTATCAAACGCCGGTAATGATTTGTAGTGGTAAAAACCTGCATCAAGTATGGCAATTAACATTCCTTCTCCATGAAATCCTTTATTGTGTAAATATTCCCCATTATGGATATGGATTTGATTGGCGGAATACCCGTAATTATAAAAATTACCAGAAACCTGCTGTGATAAAGGCGATGTAATTTTTTTTACGGATTCGTTGAATTTATTCCTGGTTATTTCATTTTCCGCTTCATTTCTCTTTTGAGTATTCATTATTCTTTTTACTGGTTCGGTTTTTACAACGAAAGAAAAACTATTGATTTTTAAAATCGCAGCAGAATCTGTTGTTGCTATGCAAACCTGGTTGAACCATTTTGATTGATCGAGGACAATAACATTATTTACCGAACTAATACTATCAACGTAAGCGGGAACTAAGGGCAAATCCGTTTCATCAATTGGAATATGTTGTTTTGACCTTCTTTCAATTGCTTTAGCTGATAAAAATTTTGAGGGTTGATATATTGAAAAAGGCGTTCCCGTTTTATTTTTAAATTGAACAATATACCTTGTAAATTGGGCAGAAACATGGAGGAAAAAAAAAGTGGCAATTAAAAAGAATAAAAATTTCTTTCTCATAAGATTAGTTATAATCTATAATACTTAATTTTTCACCAAAACCTTTATAAGTATTATCAGTGCCCTGGTATTCCCAATGGATAAATTCTTTATAAATAAGGCCAACATTTTTTGCATATTTTTCAATGCTGTACGTTTTTTCCGCATATTCAGTTCCGGCAATAGTTGGGTCGCCTGTTGAATCTGAATCCTCAAAAACAGTAATTGTATTGTCAAAATTTTTCGTTCCAACAGATAAAGATGCATTAACATCCTGGTAAGTATAATTCCAGTCTTCCATAAAAGCAGGATTAGCAAAAACATAAGAACGATAAGGATCAAAAGCGAGGTAGCTATTTCCTTTCCATGAAAATCCATCTGTTATTGGGCCCATTAATTTTAGAAACCTAAGATTGTCTTGTATGTATTCAATTGATTTATCGGTAGGGACAACGGTAAATACATTATCAATTGCCCAGTCCTGAGTTGAGTCCTGGCGCAAGTAGCGTGAAACTGTATAAGCAGGCCTGTTTAAATTATCTGTGGTTTGTGCATCAATACGGTATTGTGCCTGGTAATGCATAACAGTCAATGTTTGCCCGAAGTTGGTAAAAATGGTAGAATCAAGGTCATAAGTAATGTATTTTCCTACCTGCAATGGAAAATAATCATTCACAGAAGCGGTAACAAAATTTTCATTTTCTTTTTTACATGAAGCCAGGGATAAAATAAAAAAAGCAAAACCAATGAAACGTTTTGTCATAATTCAGGATTAAAAATGCTTTTGCAGGAATAAAAAAGTGCTAATAAATTTTAAACAACTAATTAATTTCTCTGGATGATACCGCCGCCAATAACATCGCTACCTTCATAAAAAACGGCACTCTGGCCCGGGGCTATTCCTTTTACATTTTCATAAAAACGGATTTTCACACCATTTTCGTATGCAAAAAGATTGGAAAGCGCTCCTTTATCTTTATACCTGATTTTTGTAAATACTTCCATGCCATCAGAAATTCCATCATACTTTATCCAGTTGATCCCCTTTACTAACATTTCATTTCCTTTCAGGTCTTCCTCATCCCCTAAAACTATTGTATTGGTTTCCGGGATAATCTTTGTTACAAATGCAGGTTTTCCTAAAGCAATATCCAACCCTTTTCTTTGGCCTACGGTATAAAAAGGGTACCCCTTATGCGGCCCAAGGATTTTACCGGTTTTATCCACAAAAAAACCTCCTGAAACTTTTTCTTCCAGGCCTTCTACTTTTCTTTTTAAGAAACCGCGATAATCATTGTCGGGTACAAAACAAATTTCATAACTCTCGTTCTTTTTTGCCAATTCGGGGTAACCAAAATCAATTGCCATTTGCCTGATTTCAGTTTTCCTGTAAGTGCCTAATGGCAAAATGGTACGGCTTAACAAATCCTGCTGCAAGCCCCACAAAACATAGCTTTGGTCCTTGGTTTCGTCTATTCCTTTTCTTACAAAATACCTTCCGTTAGTATGTTGATGTATTTGTGCATAATGCCCTGTGGCGATAAAATCGCAACCCAACGCATCTGCCCTTTTTGAAAGCGCTCGCCATTTAATATGAGTATTGCACAAAACACAGGGGTTTGGTGTTCGGCCGGCTATGTATTCTTCTACAAAATTTTCGATCACAAAATCTCCAAATTCTTCCCTGATATCTAAAATGAAATGCGGAAATCCATATTGAACAGCCGCCATACGGGCATCGTTAAAACTATCAATATTACAACATCCGGTTTCCTTATTACTTTTCCCACCACTGGTAGCATAATCCCATGTTTTCATAGTAATTCCCACTACTTCATATCCTTCTTTATGAAGCATAAGAGCGGCAACAGTACTATCAATTCCGCCACTCATTGCCATTAAAACTTTTCCTTTAGAACTCATTTTTTTTAAATAATTGGCAAAGATACAATATTAGGTTTTGCGCCGGGTTCAATTATATGCTAAAAACCGGGCATCTTTCGACGCCCGGCTTTAATTTACACGGGGAATAATATAATGGTTTATTGAGGATTAAGCCCGTTGCATCTTGTGATTCATTTTATGATTTTGCATTCTTTGTTTTCTCAACTCTTTCATTTTTTGTTGCTGATCAGGAGTTAAAATACCATTTACTTTTTCTGATTGGGATTTACGAAATTCTTTCATCTTTTCCTTTTTTTGATCAGCAGTAAGGCTTTGGTCATTCATTATTGATTCCCTTTGCTGTTTCATATCCTGGTGAACTGTTTTCATTTGTGACTTCTGATCGGGAGTAAGGTTAAGCTGATTCATCATCCCTTTTTGATGTTGGGAAGGTTCGGGCTGTGTTTGTTGAGATTGGGGAACTTCTCTTTGTACCTGAGCACTGCTATTAGCAGTAAAAAAGAAACCTGCAATCGCAAATAGAAATAATTTTTTCATGTATTTATTTTTTTTTTATAAAAATGATAGATAAAACAAAAAGGCCAGGGTTTAATCCTGGCCTGTTAAAAAAATTACAACCTAGTTCTCTTTATCTTAAGAAAAGCAATTCACGGTATTTCGGCAATTCCCAAAATTCATCGTCCACCAATAGTTCAAGCTTATCTGCGTGGTAACGTATTTCGTCAAAATGATTTTTCACTTTATCACAATACATAATTGCCTTTTCCCGTGAATGGGTTACTTCATTAGCCACTTTTCGTGCCTCAATCATTGCTTTTACACTGGTATTAATTACATTGATGTGTTCAGAAATCTTTTGCGCTATCAGTTTTTGGGCTGCAAAAGTGTTTTCATCAAAGCCAATTTCTTTTAAACCCAAAATATTTTTTATCAAAATATTTTGGTATTTAATGGCTGGTGGAAGAATGTAGGTGCTTGCTAAATCACCAATTACCCTTGCTTCAATCTGAATTTTTTTGATATAATTTTCCAATTGGATTTCATGGCGCGCTTCCTGCTCTTTCTTAGAATAAATACCGAAGCGCTCAAAAAGTTTTTTAGAAGAATCAGTAACAAAAGCGTCCAAAGCCAGAGGAGTAGTTTTTACATTGGGCAAGCCTCTTTTTTCCGCTTCCTTAGCCCATGCATCGCTATAACCATCGCCTTCAAATAAAATCTTTTTACTTTCTACAATATACTTTTGAATAATTTGCATTAAGGCGATTTCTTTCTTTTCTCCCTTATCAATTAAAGCATCAACGTCAGTTTTAAATTGAGTCAAAGCATCACACATTATGGTATTTAAAACTGTCATTGGGCCAGCGCAGTTTTCTGAAGACCCAACGGCCCTGAATTCAAATTTATTTCCTGTAAAAGCAAAAGGGGAAGTCCTGTTTCTGTCCGTATTATCAAGCATCAACTCAGGAATACTTTTGTGAATATCCAGTTTTAGCATTGCTTCATCCTGTTCATCAAAGTTATGTCCAACTCTTTTCTCAACTTCGTTTAAAACATCTGTCAAATATTTTCCAATAAAAATTGAAATAATAGCAGGTGGCGCTTCATTGGCTCCAAGCCTGTGATCGTTTCCCGCTCCGGCAATTGATGCCCTTAGTAAATCAGCATGGTCATGAACTGCTTTAATTGTATTTACAAAAAAGGCCAAAAACATTAAATTAGTTTTAGGCGTTTTTCCAGGACCCAACAAATTTACACCCGTATTGGTAGCCATACTCCAGTTATTGTGTTTTCCGCTACCATTAATTTGCGCAAAAGGTTTTTCATGAAGAAGGACAATTAAGTTGTGCCTTTTTGCCACGCGGGTCATCACATCCATCAATAAAGTATTATGATCTACCGCAATGTTCACTTCTTCATAA
>Ga0207933_1000646_pt1 | contig 32201 bp, 25 predicted proteins | sample NGESurdeep092012_4_FD_184488 | JGI IMG/M metagenome (GOLD analysis project Ga0207933, IMG submission 184488) | Arctic peat soil microbial communities from Barrow, Alaska - NGEE Surface sample F53-3 deep-092012 (SPAdes) | ecosystem: Environmental > Terrestrial > Soil > Wetlands > Peat ... | reverse complement strand
CTGGCCCTTACGGGTGCAGTGGTCTTCGTGTGTCTTGAGGGTCTAACGCCATAAACGCCGTTTTGTCCAGAATAATGTGCAACTTTGTCCAAAATATCGTGATCCGCACTACGGTTAATGCGCTGTTCGTAGAGGGTCAGGAGCGCGAGCTGGTGCGATTGGGCGGTGAAGACGCGGGCGGCCGTGAAAGCGGCGTGGACTTCGGGATGCTGGCTGGTTTCGTCTTCGGCATGTTCGGAGTAGCCGATGGCGAAGAGGTTGTCTTCAATGGCGCTGGCCCGGTTGAGGCGCCAGCTGTCGCTTGCGATGCGCTGGGCGAGTTGGGTTTCCATGGCTCCATCGGGCGAGAGGCTTTCGACCAGGGCGGCGGAGAATCGGTCATGCGCGACGCGGTCTTCATCGATCATGGCGGTTACCTGGCCGGTGAGATTGTGACGGCTGGCGCTGAGTTGTTTTTTGGGGATCATAAGGTGGGCCGATTCAGGAGTAGCACGGGTCGGCGCGGATGACGGCTTGGGGGAGGGGATCGAGAAGGGCTCGAATGTTGCAGTGGTTGGAGATTACGCGGCGCGGAAATATTTTCGCGGGGCGTGACTGCGGGACTGAAGATCCCGCGCGGGCTGAAAGCCCGCCCCACCCCGGGGCTAGTCTCCTGTCCTGGATAATTCTTTACACTTTTCTCAGGCGGAGACTGCCAGGTTGTCTAGCGCGGGACCAGGTCGCAGGCCGCGGCCAGTTTGCGGAACAGGGCCAGGCCTTCGTGGTGCTTTGCCGACAGAGGGTACACGATGTGGCGGGTGAAATAGTCCCTTGCCAGCTCTTTGCGGAAGCCGCGTTCGGATGAAGCCCGGTCGACCATCTCGTCGAGGTGGTCCCGGCCCCATTCGTACGAAGCCCGGAACGCCCCCGCGACGTCGGGCGTGAGCAACTCCGCGCGGCCCGCCCAGACGGCGAATACCATGGGCAGACCGGTCCATTCGACCCATTTTGCGCCGAGATCGAGGGTGTGCCAGGGGAGAGTCTCCGGGTCGAGATGCAGGGCGGGATCGCCGATGACCAGGGCGGCGTCGTTATCCGCCAGCATGAGATCGAGCGTGGGGGCGAGCGGGGTGATCACGGGGCGGCAATCGTAACATTCGGCGAGAAGGATTCTGGTGAGCGCGACCGAGGTGCGCGAACTGGAATCGACGGCCAGAGTCCGGATCTCGGGAAAAGGGACGCGGGAGATCAATAAGATACTGCGGACGGGGCCCTCGCAGGCGATCCCCAGATCGGGCAGAAAATCGAGCCCCAGACGGTCCAGTTCGGCGCAGGGGACGAGGCCGATATCCGCCTTGCCATCTCCCAGCGCTTCCGCGCAGTGGACGGGGAGATCGAAGCGAAAGTGGAAGAGGCCCTGCTGGGGGCCGTGCAGGAATCCCCAGACCAGTGGCCATGTATTCAGGTAGCTGACAGCGGATACGATCAACCTGCAAGTTTACCGGATGCCGTTTACCGGAGGCGGCGCAGGAGACGCGCGCGGCCCGAATGCGATGATAAAGGGGCATATTTTGTTTCCCCAATGAAATCAGTTCGCGCCCCCATCCTTCTTTCCTGTCTTCTTTTTTCCCTGTTGCCGGCCGGAAGTTTCGGGCAGATCACGCTGAACCCGGTGCCGACGCGGGCGATCGGGCAGGATTCCACGCAAATCAACAATCTGAATCCAAATCTGGTGGAGGGCAGGGAAGTGTTTTCGCCCGAGGGGATTGCTCTCGATACGTCGAGCAACCCGCCGGCGCTTTATGTGAGCGACACACGGAATAATCGGGTGCTCGGGTTCCACAGCGCGACCGGATTCGCGAATGGACAGGCGGCCGACCTGGTGCTGGGCCAGCCCGATCTTGCCACCACCGTGGCGGCGGGCCCCGCGCAAACGAATACCCCTGCCACCGGCATGTGGGGGCCGACCGGGGTTGCGGTGGATGCGCAAGGGAACGTTTATGTGGTGGATGGAGGGAACAACCGCGTTCTGCGCTTCCCGAAGCCTTTCGCGCAGAGTGGCGTGCGGGTGCCGGATATCGCGATCGGGCAGCCGTCGCTATCGACGGGAGCGGCGAATCAGGGCGGAATTTCCGCCTCCACGCTTGCGTTTACAGCCGGAACCTCGGTGTTGCAGGCGTTCCTCACTTTCGACGCGGCGGGCAATCTGTGGGTAGCGGACGCCGGCAATAACCGTGTGCTCCGTTTCAATGCGAATGTGCTGGGGGGGCAGCCTGCTTCAGGGCCGGCGGCGGACACGGTGCTTGGCCAGACGGATTTTGTGAGCAATGGCTATACGCCGGGCGCAAACCCGGCCACGTCATTGACGGTATTTACGACGCCGACGGGCATTGCGTTCGATGCCGCGGGGCGTTTGTTCGTGGAAGAATCCATCAACACGCGGCGGGGGCGAATCCTGATGTGGACGCCGCCGTATTTCACGGGGGAGATCGCATCGCGGATTCTGGGCGTGGATACCAGCAACCCGCAACCGCCGGCGATCAGCGAATTCCAGCTGAACGCCTCGCCGGGCGGCATTTTCCCGATTGGAAACGGGATTGGAGTCAACGATACCTTCGATAACCGCGTGCTGGTGTTTCCGCCAGTCGAGCAGTGGACCCCGAACACGACATTTCAGGCGGCGGTGGAAGTGGCGGGCCAAACGGATTTTTCGAGCGGGACGGCCAATCAGGGGTTTCCCACGTCTACCGCAAGCACGCTGAGTCAGCCGGGCGCGGCGGTATTCCTGAATTCCGAGCTCTATATTGCGGATTCCGGCAACAATCGCGTGGTGGTGATTCCTCAGAACGGGGCTTCGTTCGGACCGGCGTCGAGGGTGCTGGGGCAGGACGCGATGAATCTGAATGCGCCGAATCTGGTGGAAGGGCGCGAGTTCGATTTCGCCAATATTTCGACCGGTCTGGCGGACGCAGGCATCGCCATCGACTTGAACTCGACTCCACCGCACCTCTATGTGGCCGATCCGTACAACAATCGCGTGCTGGGCTACAACGATCTGCGTAACATCAAGGCCGGCGCGAGGGCGGACCTGGTTATCGGGCAACCCGACTTTCAGCAGACGCTGATGAATTATCCGGGCAACGATGCGAACGCGCCGAATGCGTCGGGGCTGCACGTTCCGATAGGGCTGACGGTGGACCCGGCGGGGAACCTGTATGTAGCGGACACGGGCAATGGCCGGGTGCTGCGATTTCCGCAGCCATTCGCGAATTATACGCAGGGCACGCCGGAGCAGGCCGATCTGGTGCTGGGTCAGTTGAGTTTTACGGCTGCGAAAATTACCGATGCCACGGCGCGCACGATGGCCGCGCCTTACGGGCTGGCGTTTACGCTGGCGGGAGGGTTGCTGGTCTCGGACATAACTCTCAATCGGGTGCTGTATTTCCCGGGGCCGCCGGACGAGCTGACATCCGGCATGTCCGCGAGCGTGGTGTTCGGGCAACCGGACTTCAATTCGAGTGCCAGCGGCTCGGGCGCGGGCCAGTTCAATCAGCCTCACCATATTGCGACCGACTCGGACGACCGGCTTTATGTGGCGGACACGGGAAACGGGCGGATTGCGATCTTCAACCATGCGCCGACGGCCGAGCCGGGCGCCCCCGCGGCAGAGTTTCTCACGAACGGCCTGAGCAGCCCGCGCGGCATTTACGTGAGTGGCGTGAACGGCGAGATCTGGGTAGGCGATTATGGCAGGGCCGGGGCGATCCGTTACCCCGCCTTCAATCAATTCGTTACGAGCGGGGGCGCGCCCAACGGCTCGATAGTGGATGGCGGCCGTCCGCTGGCGCTGGCGGAGGACGCGTGGGGCAACCTCTTCGTGGCGGATGGAGTGAACCGGGTGGTGACTTACTATCCGGGACTCGCGCCGTTCAATGCCGCTAATTTCCTGAGCCGGAACGTTCTTGCTCCGGGGATGATTGCGGCGGTGTTTTCGATGGGCAATGCGGGCCAGTTTGGCGGGCAGGCGTCGCAAGCCTCGTCACTGCCATTGCCGACCGTGCTCGGTGGTCTTCAGGTCTTGTTGAGCGGCGCGCCGGTTCCGCTTTTCTACGCAGGGCTGAATCAGATCAATTTCCAGGTGCCGATGGCCGCGCCTCAGAGCGGGACGGCGGACCTGCAGGTGCTGGAAGCCGCAACCGGCCGCCTGCTTGGCGACACCACGGTATCCATGGCACCAACTGTTCCAGGCTTGTTCACGCAGACCGGCAACGGCATTGGCACGGCGGCGGCGCTCAATCAGGACAACACCGTGAACGGCCCGAACAATCAGGCGGCGCAGGGGACTGTCATTCAGCTGTTCGGCACCGGCCAGGGCTTCATAGCGGGCGCGCCGGCGGACGGCACCGCTTCGAGCGGCCCATTGCCCACCGCGCAGGCACCCACGGTGATCATGGGAACGGGATTTGTGCCGGCCGCGAATATCCAGTATGCGGGGCTTGCCCCGGGGCTGGCAGGGGTGTGGCAGATCAATGTGCTGATCCCGGACACGGTGATTACGACGCCAACCAATCCGACGCAGGTGATTGTGCTGCAGAACAATGTGCCGAGCGGGGGAGGCGGTATCGGACGGTTCGTGCAGATTTACGTGAAGCAGAGACAATAGCGCGGGCGCTTGTGATCCTGCATGACGATTAACGCTCTGCGGGCCTTGCGGCACCGCAACTTCCGGCTTTTTTTCTGCGGGCAAAGCCTCTCTCTGATCGGGACCTGGATGACGCGGCTGGCGACGAGTTGGCTGGTGTATCGTTTAACCGGTTCGTCGTTTCTTCTGGGCGCGGTCAGTTTCGCGGGCCAGATTCCTACCTTCTGCCTGAGCCCGGTGGCCGGCGTCTGGATTGACCGGTGGGACCGGCGGCGCGTCCTGCTGATTACGCAGCTGCTTGCGGCGTCGCAATCGTTCATGCTCGCGGGACTCACTCTTTCGGGGCGTATCACGATTCCGGAAATTCTCTGGCTGAGCGTTTTCCAGGGACTGATTAATGCGTTCGACATGCCGGCGCGGCAATCGTTCCTGGTGCAAATGGTGGACGGACGGACCGATCTGGGCAATGCCATTGCGCTCAATTCGACCATGGTGAACGGGGCGCGGCTGCTGGGGCCGGCTCTGGCGGGAATCATCATCGCGGCGGTTGGGGAAGGCTATTGTTTCCTGATTGACGGTCTGAGTTATTTTGCCGTGATCGCTTCGCTGCTGGCGATGAGGATAGAGGGCCGGACGGTTGCAAAATCGGCCGCGAGCATGTTCGTGCAATTAAAGGAAGGCTGGGCTTATGTTTCCGCATTTGCGCCTATCCGCGCGGTATTGCTGTCGTTCGCGATCGTCAGTTTCATGGGCGTGCCATACACGGTTTTAATGCCGGTGTTCGCGGCCAAAGTTTTTCATGGCGGAGCGCACACGCTGGGCTTCCTGATGGGCGCCGCCGGGGTGGGATCGATTATCGCCGCGATCAGCCTGGCGGCGCGTAAATCCGTGCGGGGGCTTTACAGGGTGATCCCGATGGTGGCGGCGGTGTTCGGGGGCGGATTGATTGCCTTTTCATTTTCGCGAAACTACTGGCTGTCGCTCGGGCTGATGACCGTGACGGGGTTCGGGATGATGCTGTTCGCGGCAGCGAGCAACACTGTAATCCAAACCATTGTCGAAGACGATAAACGGGGCCGGGTGATGAGTTATTACACGATGGCGTACATGGGCGCGAGTCCGTTTGGCAGCCTGCTCGCGGGAAGCCTTGCGCCGGTGATTGGCGCGCCGGGAACGGTGCTGCTGTGCGGTATCGGCTGTATCGCGGGCGCCGTGTGGTTCCGGCTTCAGATACCGAAGCTGCGGCCGGTGATCCGCCCGATCTATCGGCAGCTTGGCATTCTGCCGGCGTTGACGGACGGCGAAAGTTAGCGGCAACCGTCAGTCGCCCCGCACGGTGTGGCGTTTGACGGTTAATGCCTTGCCGGTGAGATCGTCAACTTCCACGATTACGGAATGGAGTTCGACGGAACCCTTCGCGGGCTCCATGCGCACGGGCAGGGCCGTGAGGAATTTCCGCAGCACGGGCTCTTTCTCCACGCCGATGACCGAGTCGTAAGGACCCGTCATCCCACAATCCGTCTGGTAGGCGGTGCCGCCGGGGAGAATGCGGGTGTCCGCGGTTGGGATATGTGTGTGGGTGCCGACCATGGCGGAGACGCGGCCATCCACGTACCAGCCCATCGCCATCTTCTCGCTCGTGACCTCGGCGTGGAAATCGATGAACCGCACTTTCACTTCGGCGGGCAGGGCGGCGAGCAGTTCGTCGGCTTTGCGGAACGGGCAATCCGTATTCGCCATATACACGCGGCCCTGGAGGTTGATGACCGCGCAGAGCGCGCCGCTTCTGGTCTCGTGGATATAGAGACCCTCTCCGGGGCAGCCCCGCGGATAATTGGCGGGGCGCAGCAGGCGCGCATGATGAGTGAAGTAATCGTAAATGTCACGCTTGTCCCAGATGTGATTGCCGGATGTGATGACGTCGATGCCGCAGCGGAACAACTCGTCGGCAATGGAGGGGGTAATGCCGAAGCCGGCCGCGGAGTTTTCACCGTTCGCGATTACGACATCGATTGTCTGGGTTTGCCGGATGTCCGACAGATGGTCGGCGACGATTCTCCGCCCCGCCTGGCCGAAAATGTCGCCGATGAAAAGAAGCCTCACCAGATGAGAATAGCAACGTGCCGGTGTCATCATATTGCCAATGCGGATCGGGATCGATTCGGGCGGCACCTTCACGGATTTCGTGGTGCTTCACGGCAATGGAAAAGACGGAAAAGACGGCGGGAAGATAGTGGGGGCGGTCGAGATTGCCCGCCTGTGTGGCTTCCCGAAGGCGCTCACGTTCGATATGGGGGGAACTTCCCCGGGGTGGCGATTTTCACGCGGAGCACCGGAGAGCGTACGGTTACGCCGACGCGCGGCGCGCGACGGACACGGTGACACTGCGCGTGCGCGCGAGCGTGCGAATCGACAAACCCTCACTCAGCTTTGAGCGGGGACGACAAGCCCGGTCGGCAGCCCGCGCCGGAGTTCGCCGCGTCTGGATTGGCGGGCGATGGCGAACGGCAGCGTGGTTCTGCGATTGTCCCGCAGGTCCACCCGCCACGGTTAGTTAGTTAGTGGGCGTATTCTACGGCGGCGACGATTCCGCCCAGGACCAGGATTGACGCGCCGGTGATGGCGAGATACAGGAGAACCCGGAACTTGGTGGTGGACTCTCCCTTTTGGTCACGCTTCATTTGCTCTTCAAGGCTATCGAACATTTAGCTAACCTCTGTCTGTATGAGCGGAGGCTATAGTTGCCCCGCTCGGTCCAGATGATACTCCTGTTCGACGCCGGATGGAAGGGCCCTCTTGTCCGACAACCGGGCGGTCTACTTGCCGGTGGGCTGGGCTACGTTGTGTATATTCTTCGGGTCCGTGAGCGCCACGGAACGAAACTGGTCCGCGCTGGGGAGAGTGGATGCATCCCAGCCGCCGCCCAGAGCTTTGATCAGATCCACGGCGGCGGTCATGCGCCGCTGCAGAATGGTCACCGCGGATTCTTCGTCGCCGAGCGCGATGGTCTGGGTGGTGATGACGTTGAGATAAGAATCCGTTCCCGCCTTATAGCGGTCGAGCTCGAGCGAAAGAGACTGCTGGGCGGCCGCGACGGCCTCCTGCTGCTGCTGCGCTTCCTGGGCGAGGTAGTGGAGAGCCGCGAGGTCGTCCTCCACCTCCTGAAACGCGGAGAGAACGGTTTGCCGGTATGCGGCGACAGTGGAATCGTAGGCGGCTTCGGCTCCCTGCAGCTGTGCGCCGCGGCGTCCGAAGTCGAACAGGGTCTGCGAAAGCGAAGGTCCGGCGGACCACGTACGGGCAGCCCATGTGACCAGGTTCTGCAGATTCGGGCTCAGAAAGCCGGCGCTCGCGGAGAGGGTCAGGGTTGGGTAATAGGCGGTCTCCGCGATCCCGACGTTGGCGTTCGCCGCGGCCACGAGGCGTTCATTGGCCGCGATGTCGGGGCGCCGTTCGAGAAGCAACGACGGGACGGCGGCTGGAATGGCGGGAGGCGGCGCACCGATCTTGAGGACGGCAATCGCGAGTCTCGAAGGAGGCTGGCCGGTCAGGACGGCGATGGCATGCTCGTCCTGGGCCCGCGCGATGTGGAGATCGGTGCTCTGGGCCTGCGCGCCGAGCAGTTGCGTCTGCGCCAGGGTGACGTCGCTCTTCGAAGCGACGCCGCCATTAAACCGGTCGTTCGTGAGTTTAAGGTTCCTCTGATAGGCCGTAATGGTGTCGCTCAGGACGGCCTGCTCCATGTCGTTTCCGGCGATCAGAAAGTAGTCCGTCGCGAGCAGCGCCTGCGCGCTCAGGCGGGCGCTTTCGAGGTCCGCGGCACTGACTTGCGCGTTGGCCACGGCATTCTCCACGGATAAACGGACGCGGCCCCAGAGGTCGGGCTCCCAGCTTGCGGTAAAGGGTAATGAGAAGCTTTGCGAGGTGCCCCCCGCTCCGCGGCCCGAGGCCTTTCCCGAATCGCTTTGCGAGATGGAGGGGCTGGACCCGATGATGGGGAAGTAGTTGGCGTGATTGGCGGCGACCAGCGCGCTTGCCTGGCGGAATTGCGCCTCCGCCTGCTTCACGTTCTGGTTATTGATGTTGATCAGTTCCTCGAGCGCATTCAGCTGCGGATCGCCGAAGGTCTCCCACCATTTGCCTTTCATCAGCGTATCGCCTGGCGCGGCCATTTTCCACTGATCGTTGCCGGCCAGTTCTTTGTAGGCGAGCGGCGTCTGAGCGACAACGGGCCGCTGATACTTCGGGCCCACCATGCAGCCGGAACAGACGACTGAGGAAAGCGCCGCGATCTTCCAGTAACGCGTTATGTCAGGGGAACGAGCGTTCAATCTCCACGCTCCGCGGCTCCGCCGGGAATGAGAATGCCGGGATAGTTGCGTGGAACCTTCCGGCTGAAACGAGTACGGAGACGGTCTAGATATAGATAGATCACTGGTGTGGTAAATAGAGTCAGCATCTGGCTGACGATCAGGCCCCCGACGATGGCGATGCCAAGGGGGCGGCGTAATTCGGAACCGATTCCAAAACCGAGCGCCATGGGCATGCCGCCCAGCAGCGCGCAGGCAGTGGTCATCACGATCGGGCGGAAGCGGAGAAGACAAGCCTGATAGATGGCGTCGCGCGAGTTCATTCCCTCATCCCGCTCGGCCGCGAGCGCAAAATCGATCATCATGATGGCGTTTTTCTTGACAATGCCGATCAGCAGAATGATGCCGATCATGGCAATAATCGAGAGTTCCGTCCGGAAGAGGACGAGAGCGATGAGCGCGCCGACGCCCGCCGACGGCAGAGTTGAAATGATGGTCAGCGGGTGAATGAGGCTTTCGTACAAAATTCCCAGTACGATGTAGACGGCCAGAATCGCCGTCAGAACCAGCATGGGCTGGCTCGATAAGGAAGCCTGAAAGGCCTGGGCGGTGCCGGCGAAACTGCCCGTGATGCTGGCAGGCAAACCGATGTCGATCTCAGCCTTGTCGATGGCGATCACGGCGTCGCTGAGGGATTCCCCGACCGGCAGGTTAAACGATATGGTGCTTGCCGGAAATTGCCCCTGGTGGGGCAGTTGTAGCGGCGTGATTCCCTGAGTGAAGTGCGCGAAAGCCGCCAGCGGAACGGAAAGGCCGCGCGGCGTCTGGACGTAGATTTTCTGCAGGAAATCCGGGCTTTCCCACCACTGCTGCTCAAGCGCCAGCACCACATGGTACTGGTTGATCGATTTATACATCGTCGAGACCTGGCGCTGACCGAACGCATCATAGAGGGCGCTGTCCACCGCCTGGGCGGTGAGGCCGAGACGCGACGCCGTATCGCGGTCGATCACGACATTGGAAGAAAGACCGGAATTCTGCTGATCGGAACTGACATCGGCCAGTTCCGGCATGGTGGAGAGCTTGTCGAGGACTCTTGGCCCCCAGAGCGCGAGCTGGTCGAGGTCCTGCGTTTGCAGCGTGTACTGATATTGCGCGTTGCCCTGCCGCCCTCCTATCCGGAGGTCCTGCTGGGACTGCAGGAACAGGTTGGAGCCCGGCATGCCCGAGGCTTTCTCGCGGATACGGGCGATGACCTGATCGGGTGTATCCTTGCGCTTCTCCTTGAGCTGCACGAAGATCTGGGCGGAATTGCCGCCCGCGCCGCCGCCGCTGGTGCCGGCGACCATGCCGACGGTATCGACGTCGGGATCGGCCCGGACGATCGCCTCGAAGAATTTCGCTTTTTCCACCAGAGACTGATAGGAGATGTGCTGCTGACCCCGGATGAAACCGTAGAGCCGTCCCGTATCCTGCTGCGGGAAAAAGCCCTTGGGGATTTTCACGTAAAGATAGCCGCTGACGGCGATCGAGAGCGCCATCACCACCAGCATCGTCGACGGGAAGTTCAGCACGGAATCGAGCGCGGAAGCGTAAGTGGAGATCACCCACTGAAAAATCTTTTCGGTCCTGTTATAAAAGCGGCCGTGACTGTGCCTGACCTTGAGCAGCCGCGAGCACATCATGGGGGTGGTCGTGAGCGAAACCACGAGCGAGACCGCGATGGCGACGGACAGAACGACCGCAAACTCCCGGAACAGCCGTCCGATGATGCCGGGCATCATGAGAATCGGGATAAACACGGCGATCAGCGAGAGGCTCATCGAGAGCACGGTGAAACCGATCTCTCCGGCTCCCCGCAAGGCCGCCTGCATGGGCTGCATTCCGTTTTCGATATGGCGGGTGATGTTTTCGATAACGACGATTGCATCGTCAACCACGAAGCCGGTGGCGATGATCAGGCCCATGAGCGACAGGTTGTCGAGATTGTAGCCGAGAAGATACATCGCGCCAAACGTGGCAATGAGAGAGACAGGCACGGAGACGCTGGGAATAAACGTGGCCCAGCCGTTCCGCAGGAAAACGAAGACCACCACGATCACGAGGCCGATCGAGATGAGCATGTTCCACTGCGCATCGCGCACGGAAGAGCGAATGGTGGTGGTGCGGTCGTTCAAAACGGTGAAATCGACGGTCGGCGGCAATGAAGCTTTGAATTGCGGCAGGAGGGCCTTGATCCGCGCGACGGTATCGATGATATTGGCGTCGGGCTGGCGGCTGATCTGCATCAGGACGGCGGGAATGCCGTTTGCAAGCCCCAGGTTGCGAACGTCCTCGACCGAATCGACCACGCGTCCGAGATCCGACAGGCGAACCGGCGCACCGTTCCGGAACACGACGATCAGGTCCCGGTAATCCTTCGCCGCAAGAAGCTGGTCGCTCACGAGAAGAGGGATGCTGGTGAGCGAATTGTTCAGGGAGCCTTTAGCGCTGTTGGCGTTTGCGCCCGCCAGAAAACTGCCAATCTGGTCCAGCCCCACATTGTACTTGGATACGGGTTGCGGATTGACTTCCACGCGCACGGCCGGAAGGGAACTACCGGCGACGCTGACTTGGCCTACTCCCTGAATTTGCGACAGTTTCTGGGCGAACACGGAGGATGCCACATCGTAAAGCTGAGGCCTTGGCACCACTTTCGACGTCAGGGCCAGAATCAGGATGGGCTGATCGGCCGGATTGATTTTCCGGTAAGACGGCTTTTTCGGGAGGTTTGCCGGCAGATATCCGGCGGCAGCGTTAATCGCCGCCTGCACGTCGCGCGCGGCGGCGTTGATATCGCGGTTGAGATCGAACTGCAGGGTGACCTGCGCCGACCCTACCGAACTTCTGGACGTCATCTCGGTGACGCCGGCGATGCGCGTGAACTGCTTTTCAAGTGGCGTCGCGATGGATGCAGCCATGACTTCCGGACTGCCTCCGGGCAGGCTAGCCTGCACGTTGATCGTCGGGAAATCGACCTGCGGCAACGCCGAAACGGGCAATTGCGTGTAGCCGATCCCTCCCGCCAGAGTCAGGGCGACCGTCAGGAGCGTGGTGGCGACCGGGCGCTCGATGAAAGGCGACGAAATACTCATAGAGTCCGATGGAGCGGGGAACGGCTCATATCGTTTCGGGCAGAGGCAACTCGCCGCCGGTTTCCCGTTTGCGGAAGTGCGCGACCCATGCCGCGGCCCTGCCGAACCAGAGATAAACCACCGGCGTTGTAAATAACGTCAGCACCTGACTGACCAGCAGTCCGCCGATGATGCTGATGCCCAGAGGTTTCCGCAGTTCGGAACCGACGCCGGTTCCAAAAGCGAGGGGCACCGCGCCAAGGAGCGCAGCCATGGTCGTCATCATGATCGGGCGAAACCGCAGAAGACAGGCCTGGTAGATGGCCTCCTCCGGCGTCTTGCCTTCCTTGCGCTCGGCTTCGAGCGCAAAATCGATCATCATGATGGCGTTCTTTTTTACAATTCCTATAAGCAGGATAATCCCGATCAGCGCGATGATGTCCAGATCCTCATGGAAGAGAATCAGGGCCGCGATGGCGCCTACGCCGGCCGAAGGCAGGGTGGAGAGAATCGTGAGCGGGTGGATGTAGCTTTCATACAGCACCCCGAGAACGATGTAGACCGTGACGATGGCCGCGAGGATCAGGATGGATTCGTTGGCGAGCGAGGATTCAAACGCCCGCGCCGTCCCCTGGAACGTGGGCTCGATGCTGGCCGGCATCCCCAGATCCGCCGTCGCCTGGCGGATGTGGGCCACGGCAGCGCCGAGAGAAGCTCCGGGAGCCAGATTGAACGACAGAGTCACCACCGGGAACTGGCCCTGGTGGTTGATGGTAATCGGGGTGGCGACGCGCTTCACCCGGGTGAAGGAGTTCAGCGGCGCCTGCGAAATCGGCGCCGCGCCGGTCAGCGCGCTGTTGGTGCCCGCGAGCGCGATGGTCGACGCAAGATTCTGCGACGCCGAGCCGACCTGCACGTAAATGTCTCTCAGGGCATCGGCGTTCTGCTGCCACTGCGGGCCTGCTTCGAGAATCACGTGATACTGATTCGACTGCGTGTAAATAGTCGAGACCTGCCTTTGTCCAAAGGCATCGTAGAGGGCATCGTCGACATTCTGCGGTGTAATTCCGAGGCGGCCGGCGGTGTCGCGGTCAATACTGATCTGAAGGCCCAGCCCGTTGTTCTGCTGATCGCTCGCCACGTCGCGCAATTCGGGCAATTGCTTGAGTTTGTCGACAAGACGCGGAACCCACAGATCCAGGACGGATTTATCGGGAGCGTCAAGCGCGTATTGATACTGCGTGCGGCTGATCCGGTCTTCCACCGTGAGATCCTGCACCGGCTGCATGTAGAGCGTGATACCGGAAACCTGAGCGAGGCTCTGCTGCAGCCGCCGGATTACGACGGCCGAAGAATCGCGCTGATCGAGAGGCTTCAGCGTGATCTGAATACGGCCGCTGTTCATGGTCGTATTCTGCCCGTCGACGCCGATGAACGAGGTCAGATTCTCAACCGCCGGATCGCGGTTGATGACACGGGCAAGCTCCTGCTGCTTCTGGCCCATCGCAATAAAGGAAATCGTCTCGGGCGCCTGCGAGATGCCGAGGATCACCCCCGTGTCCTGTACCGGGAAGAAGCCTTTCGGGACAACAATGTAGAGCCAGGTGGTGAGGGCGAGCGTGCCCACCGCGACCAGCAGGGTGAGCGGCTGGTGGCGCAGCACCACGCGGACCATCTTTCCGTACTGCTCGATGGTCTTGACGAAGACCCACTCGGACCAGTGGTAGAAGCGGCCCTGCTCATGATCCGGCTTGTGCTTCAGGATTCTGGCCGCCATCATCGGCGTCAGCGTCAGAGAGACAAAAGCGGAGAAAATGATGGTGACCGCGAGCGTCACCGCAAACTCGCGGAACAGCCGGCCGACGATATCCGCCATGAACAGGAGCGGAATGAGCACGGCAATCAGCGAAACGGTCAGCGAAACGATGGTGAATCCGATCTCTTCCGAACCCTTGAGCGCGGCCTCCATGGGCGAGAAGCCCATTTCCAGATAGCGCGAGATATTCTCGATCATCACGATCGCGTCATCGACCACGAAACCGGTCGAAATCGTGAGTGCCATGAGGGACAGGTTGTCGAGACTGTACCCGAGCATGTACATGACGGCGAAGGTGCCGATCAGCGAAAGAGGCACCGCAATACCGGGAATGATGGTGGCCGAGAGGCTGCGCAGGAACAGAAAGATCACCATCACGACGAGCGCGATGGTCAGCATCAGTTCGAATTCGACATCCTGGACGGACGCCCGGATCGTGGTGGTCCTGTCCGTAATTACGTCCACGTTGACGCCCTTCGGCAGGGAAGCCCGGATCTGCGGCAGAAGCGCCTGCACGGTATCGACAACGCCGATGATATTGGTTCCCGGCTGACGCTGAATGTTCAGGACGATGGCGGGGTTATCGTTTACCCACGCTTTCTGGCGGGTGTTTTCCGCGCTGTCGACGATGGTGGCGACGTCGGAAAGCCGTACGGGCGCTCCGTTGCGGTAGGCCAGGATGATCGGAGCGTAGGCAGCGCCCGACTGAAGCTGATCGTTATCGTTGATCGTCCAGGATTGAGAAGCGCCGTCGAAGTTACCCTTGGCCTGGTTGACATTGGCGCTTGAGAGCGCCGTTCGCAGCGTATCGAGGCTGAGACCGTAAGAGGCCAGCGCCACGGGGTTTGCCTGCACGCGGACCGCCGGACGCTGGCCGCCGCTGATGCTCACGAGACCCACGCCTTTGAGCTGCGAAATCCTTTGCGCCATGCGCGTCTCCGCCAGTTCTTCGACCTTGGGGAGCGGCACGTTTTTCGACGTGATGGCAAGCGTCAGGATGGGCGCGTCAGCCGGGTTGGTCTTGCTGTAAATGGGAGGAGTGGGGAGATTCGCGGGCAGAAATGTCCCGGCCGCGTTAATGGCGGCCTGGACTTCCTGTTCGGCTACGTCAATGCTCAGATCGAGCGAAAACTGCAGGGTGATCAGTGAACTGCCGAAAGAACTGATCGAAGTCATCTGGGTCAATCCGGGGACTTGCCCGAACTGCTTTTCGAGCGGCGCCGTAACGGCGGAGGTCATCACCTCCGGACCGGCCCCCGGATAGAACGTCTGCACCTGCATGGTCGGATAATCGACCTGAGGCAGAGCCGAGACCGGCAACTGGCGGAACGCGACAAAGCCGACCAGAACGACGCCAGCCATCATCAGCGAGGTCGCGACCGGCCGCAGGATGAAAATGCGGGAAGGACTCACTGGGGAGATCCCCCGCCTTTCTTGTTTCCTTTTTTGCCCGCGGCCTTTCTGCTGCGGTTGGCGTTGTTGATGGCGTCCGTTTCGCCCGGCTTGCGGACGCGCACCTCAGTGTTTTCGTCCAGCCGGTCGGTACCGTCGACCACTACCTCGTCGCCTTCCTTGACGCCGCTCAGAATTTCGGCGGTATCCTGCCCGGTGACGCCGACCTGGACCGTCTGCAGATGAACCCGCGAGGTCTTCGGATCCACGATATAGACAAAGGTGCCCTGCTGCCCATTCTGTATTGCGACGGCCGGGACCACGAGTCTTTGTTTCAGCGTATTCACGAGGAGCCGTATGTTCACGAACTGCTGCGGAAAGAGCGTGTTGTCCTTGTTCGCGAAGACTGCCTTCAGCTTCGATGTGCCGGTCGTGTTATCGATCTGGTTGTCGACCGTCTCGAACTCGCCCGATGCCAGCTTGACCGAGTTGTCGCGATTGTAGGCATCCACGGGCAGATGAGCTCCGGAGCGCAGCTTTTGCAAAACCTGAGGCAGACTGTCCTCCGGGATCGTGAATTGAACCTGAATGGGCTGGAGCTGGGTTATCACGACCATCCCGTTCGCATCCGACGCGTGCACGATATTGCCGGGATCGACCAGGCGCAGACCGACAGTGCCCGTAATCGGTGCCGTGACTTTGGAATAAGTCAGGTTCAGTTTCGCGCTGTCAATGTTGGCCTGATCCTGTTTGAGGCTGCCGACATATTGAGCGACGAGAGCGGTTTGGGTATCCAGCTGCTGCTTGGGCACGGCATCCTGTTCGAGCAGTGTCTTGTAACGCGCGAGATCGAGCTTCGCATCGTCGAGCAGGGCCTGATCGCGGGCCATCGTACCTTCAGCCTGTTCGAGCGCCACCTGGTAAGGGCGAGGGTCGATCTCAAGCAGCACCTGCCCCTCTTTGACCAGATCGCCTTCCTTGAAATCGACCTTCATCAACTGGCCGTCAACCCGCGATTTGACTACAACCGTATAGAAAGCCGCCACATTGCCGAGCCCGCTCAAATAGACCGGGACGTCGGCACGCTTCACTTTGGCTGTTACCACGGGAACCGGGCCGAGGTTGTTTCCGCCCCGCCTGCCGCGTCCGCCTTTATTCTGCTGCGGGATTGCGCCGGGCTGGCCGGCCCGCCAGACAGCAAAGCCGGTCACCCCGGCAATGATCAAAAAGAAGAGAATCCAGATAAGGCCACGCCGTTTCGGCTTCTCGTCCCGAGGCTCGCGCCCCGGGTGGCCGGGCGCCGCCATGCGGTGGATCTCCGGAAGGTCCTTCAAGTCCGTAGGTGTAGTGTTCGTCGTCATTCAAACCGCATTCATTTCAGTATAGAAATTGACTGATTCGGGAACCTTCAGGTAACGCAGGCCCGGGCGTCTTTCAATAATTTACGAATCCCGGCGGGACGGACTGCATTTTCCCCTTATAGAATCAACGGGAAAACCGCGATCTTCAGATTACTACGATTGCAGTCCGTTCTCTTCCGGCCAGGGGACGGTGCCGTGAAGCAGGAGTCTTCATCGGTCGATAGCAGCGGATATTATTCATCCGGACAGAGAGTCTGAAAGTCGCGGGAGGCGGCCATCGATCCAGACAGGACAGTGCCAAAACGCGACCCGTGGCCTAATCGCCAGTACTGAATTGATTATAATCGAGCTTTTGGTGCGCCCGGCATGACTCGAACATGCGACCTTCTGGTTCGTAGCCGGTCCAAGCGGTCACTCCGGGCAACTCCCCGCCGTTATCTCCCGTGTTATCAGCAAAGCGCTCCGCGCCGAACCACGCCCAGTTGCCTCCCGTCCATCACACTTTTTAGCACACTGCAGCCGAGCTGGAGATCAATTTATCCTTAGCAGGCTGCTGAAAAAGCCTCCGGGACACTTGAAACGGCACTTACTAACATCCGCAAGTCGTTGATTCTTCGTTCTGGACAGTGTGGATTTCGGTCGTTTTGGCCACCCGAATCCCTTTTTTCAGCAGCCTGTTAGCCCGTTTGGATTCCGTCACTGTGGCCAGCTTCACAAAATTCGTTCGTCCGCAGACGCCCACACCGGGTCTCACAACAGACCGAGACCTCGATATCATCGAGGCTGTTTTGCGTTACCGCTTCTCCCCTACCTCACAGCTTGTCCGCCTTGTGGGCGGCAACGAGGATGTGACGCTCCGGCGGCTGCGCCGCCTTTGGGAGAAGGGCCTCGTCAATCGCTAGGCGTTTTCGGGCCTCCGGACGCACAGCGAATTTCACTACTACCTCAACGACCGCGAGCCGGTTGACTTGCTCATGGCTCACAGCCGAATTGGCGAGCCGCATCCGGCGATGCTCGAAGAGATCCGGAATAACCAGGAGCGAGACTACGCCGCAGCCGCAGTGCGCGGCCAGCATATGCAGCTGGGTTTTCTCCAGCATAGCCTGATGATTTCGCGGATGCACTTCATGCTGGAGATGGCCTGTCGCCGAAGATCGAATCGTCACGGCGGGTCAACGACTACTTCTGGGAGGAGAGCGACGAGACCGAGAGGCTCCCGGTGGAACCCGACGCCATGTTTACTTTGCGGATCCCGAGCGACCCGGAAGCCAACAGCTCGCCCACGTCTCTTTTTAAGCCGACAGAGGCACCATGAACGCGACCGACATGCTAAAGAAGCTCCGCGCCTATTATCACTTCATTAAAAAACAGCAGCGGTATCGTGATTCTTTTGGGGTGCATCCCCTCCGCGCTGTGCTGATTGAAACCACCAACGAGCTGCGGGCCAGGAAACTCATGGATATGGCGCATCATCCCCTGCTGGGAGGACAGGACAAGCGCGTGGGCCTGTTCTGGTTCACAATCTCCCCGACGTTCACCGACGCGACCCGGAAAGAGAACGCTAGTTCTGATCGCGCATTCCCCCACTATCTTGACAATCCCGCAACGCTATTCACTCCCATCTGCGCTCTCCCGGACGGCACCTTGCACGCGTTCGGGTCCGGTGGGCACCAGACACGACCTGTTCGTATTGACTGAACTTTTGCAGAATTTGATAAAAAACACGGACATGCTAAAATGTTTCGAGGGGAGATCTGTAGCGTCTGTGAATCCTTGCTACGATTTCGACGCGGCTGGACACGCTTCGGTCATCGACTATAATGGCAGCTTCACGAATCATGCCTCTCACACACGATCCTGTTGACGCTGGCGATTCATTTGTCGCTCCGAAATTTCAAGCCTTTTGCCTCTCCCAAGCGGAAAATATGCTGTCAGTTGTCAACCCGAATGGAGGAAACCAAATGGGCAACGATCCTGTAATTCAGCCCCTTCCTCGTCGAGGCAGGGGTCGACCGGTATCGGAACTGAAGAAAGTCCCGATGACCATAACCCTTCCGGAGGCAACCTTCCGAAAGCTCGAAAACTACGCTCGCAGCAAAGGCCTTTACAAAGGTCAAGTGTTGCGAGACCTCATCGAAGACCGGCTTCAGGCCGCCGAATAAATAGACGATGCATCCCGCCTCCGGCGGAACTCGTTGTTTACCCTCGTGCTGAACATTCAGCATGGAAGTTTTTTTCGTCCCGAAACATTACGCTCAAATTCTATATGTTTGCGTACGTGTAAAAATCGTGGTAGACTGAGCCCCAATAGGCGGTTCGGTGCATAAACTACTGCATTCGCGCATGCGAGGTTCGCCACCCTCTCAGGAGAGCGGCGCTAGACACCGTACCCACCTTCGTCACAGCTTCAAAAAGCCCCGGCCGTTATCGGTCGGGGCTTTTTTTTTGGTCCGAGAAATGGAACGGCGGAAAGGAGAAATCAAATGAACAGCTACTTGGTACACGCAGGAACGTTTTTGAGCGGGGATGGTGCAGTCGGTCCTTGGGGGCCACCCATGTGCAGACTAAGCGACAGCACTGCTGCTTGGGACCAGGCACCCGCCTGGCTCCGCGAAATGATGCCTCTCTCCAAACGGGAATATGCCGGAGTCTGGGCATGGATGTCCACACCAATGGCGGCGCAGCCTGCCAAGGTGGCTCCATCCCGCGACTTTGCAGAGGCGAGATTGAAATTGGTCGCCATAGATAATCCTAAATCCAATGAAAAGGGAGCCTTCATCGAAATGGGAGTAAAGAGTGACGAATCGCCAGAACAAAACGCGCCGGAGTTCGTTGTCGCCAAGTATGCAGCTGACTTCAGCCGAAATGCAACGATTATGCAGTTCATCAGCAACCCGGCTTCGCGGGCTGAATATTTTCGTGGCGAGGTCGACGCAAGACTGGAAGCGTTTCGTGCGGAACTCATGACTGCGTTGGGTATCGACGACGTGAAGCGCAGTGCGTAGTCAACCACCCGCAGACGGACTCTTAAAGAAACCGCGAACGGCCACCTTGCAGATCGATTCGAATCGGGCAGTTCGAGGAGTTGCCAACCGCTGTCGGGGAGAAATCGTTTCGGAGCCTATGAGGGGGCCGGACCACTTTTTCGGCCACGCCCGCCGACCGTCTTGGACAGGAGAACCAAATAGATGGACTCAGCGTCTCTGTAATCGTCTTCATCCGCCTCAGACCACGGGTACTCTCGGGCGCGTCGTCCGGGATGTACAAAATTACGCATCCCGCGAAGGGTATGGGCCATTGCCGCGGGGTTATATTGCCCAAGCGACGTTGATACCGAAGGAAGCCAGTTGGCCGAGCGGCACGTTTCTATAAGAGTCTCAAAACTCCAAGTCAAGAGATCGTCCGGAAACCGTGGGCGCTGCCGCTTTGGTAATGAGTGCGCGACGAGTACCGCTTTTGTCTTGGATCGCAGGCACCGGAGAAGTAGAAGGCCTTCGAGGCCGGCGCCGAGAGAGGTGACTGCAGCGGAGTAGGCTCCAGCTGATGCGGCCCGCCCAGCATCACGTTCGTGCTGAATTACTATATCTTTGAGTATCGGGACAATCTCGTCTTTTTGAAACACTGACCGGCGGCCTCGTTCTCGAAGCCTGTCGAACTCAATGGGATCGTTTTCTTTTAGATCAGCAATGTCAGCGAGTCCGAACTCTCGTAGCGTCTTGATTTCGTCTTTGTCGAAGGCGGCGTTATACTGATCGTTCAGGCGCTGATAGTCTTTTGGAGCTTCGCCGACCGGCCAGTACTCATCTGCCTTAAGGCGGTACTTCTTCTCGAGTGCGTCCATTTGTTTCTCGATTTTGCGCAAGTCGTCATCTGACAGCCTTTCCATCCAACGATCTTCATGGATTCGTACGACTGGGTTCGAGGCGAAAAATACATATTGTGCGCGTGAAATTCGTCGCGATGCATAAAGCGCCTGTGCGAGTGCGACAAATTTTGCGACTCCTTCAGGTTTCCCCAAAACATGCGCTCCCCGATCAATACCTTGGGCAGAGAAAATTTCCAGCAACGCCGGGAGTATCTCCTCTCCGACTGTGCGAGTGTCAAGGCGTTCGAGTGCTTTGAAAATGCCGTTGCGATCGGCAGCCAGTTGACGACGGCGGTTGAGCGGCTTCGAAAGAAAGCGCCGAATCGTCTTGTCTGTCGCCATTGTGTACCAACCCTTGTGCGGGCAACCCCAAAGACCAACCGCGGGCTACCTGGCTACTGAATTTGTGAGCATCTAGTGGATTCCGAGCCTGTTGCGGGAAAGCAAGCATCTTCTAAATTGTTGGTTTAAAACGATATGAATGGTGCGCCCGGAGTGATTCGAACACCCGACCTTCTGGTTCGTAGCCAGACGCTCTATCCAACTGAGCTACGGGCGCAACAAGAACAGTATAGCCTGGCTCCCTTTGCCGCCGCTTTTCAGCCTCGATTCCGGCAGCCGTATCGATTCACACACTAACCGCACGCCACTCGTCCGCGCCACTCCTATAGTGGGAGTCATGGCTTACACCGCAAGAGCCGTTGATCCGGCTCAAAATCCCGCACTGGCCGAGATCGAGAAGAAAACCGGCCACAGCAACTTCCTCCGGGTGATGGCGAATCGTCCCGAAGCGATGGATGAGTTCCTCAGCCTTTACAAGACCCTGATGGGCACCACCACGCTCGAACATCGTCTCAAAGAGATGATTTATCTGGCGGTTTCGTACGTGAATGAGTGCAGCTATTGCAGCGCTCACCATGCCAAAACCGGCCGCGAGGCGGGGCTCACCGATACCGAGATCCGCGAACTCGAGATGGAAAACAATCAGCACTTCAGTCCAAAGGAGCAGGCGGCTCTGCACTACGCACGGGAACTGACCCGCACCGCCTCCGTGGACGGCAGCACGCGGTACGCCGTCGAGGATCTCTTTTCCGCCGGTCAACTGGTCGAGCTGACCATGATCGTCGGCCTCGCGAATTTTACCAATCGCTTCAACAACGGACTGGTCGTTCCCCTCGACGCCTGAACTCCGCGGCATGGCGGCGGACATGGGATGATCGACAATTGGCCGTCCTTATTGGAGTTCACCCCATTGTCGAAGCTTTGCGGGCAAAACGTCCTCTCGAACGCATCCTCGTCGCGCGCGGAGCGGGGGGTCACAGGCTACAGGAAATCATCGATCTCGCACGCGGCACGGGCACGCCGGTCCGGTTCGAGGATCGCGGCGCGCTCGATCGCCTGGCCGGCGTAAAGTCGCATCAGGGAGTGGTCGCGCTGGGGTCGGAAAAGAAATATGCCGAACTCGAAGACGTTGCGTCCGCGTCGGAGCTGCTGGTCGTTCTGGATGGAGTGGAAGATCCGCACAACCTGGGCGCCATCGTACGCACTGCCCATGCCGCGGGCGCGGGCGCGGTGATCATCGCTGAAAGGCGGGCTGCCGGGCTTACCGAAACCGTCGCCAAGGCTGCCGCGGGCGCGCTTGAGTACCTGCCGGTGGTGCGAGCGGTGAATATCAACCAGACTTTGCGCTCGTTGAAGGATGACGGCTATTTCATTTATGGACTCGACGAGAACGGGGAAGAGAGATTCGACACCGTGGAGTGGCCCGAACGGACCGTTATCGTAATGGGTGCCGAAGGCAAAGGCCTGCACGGCCTGGTAAAAAAGAATTGCGATGCGCTGGTGCGCATCCCCATGGCGGGGAAGATCGCATCGCTGAACGTTTCGGTCGCGGCCGGGATTGTGTTGTTTGCCTGGAGATCCCGGCGCGACCGAAAGGCCTGAACTACTTGCCTTCCACTTTCAAAGCGTTTTCGACATGGAAGGCGCCAGGCACGCCGTTTGCTCTGATGCCCGCGACGTTGCGGTCCATCTCATTGGCAACCAGACCTTCCAGCCGCACATTTCCGTTCTTCACGATGATGTGGATGGATGGAACCGCCTGGAATCCATAACGCGTTGAAAGGAGTGGATCGCCATAAATAGCGCGGTAAACTCCCCGGCGTATTCTGTCGTCATTTGGAGAGAGCGGCAGGACTTCGATGTTGTTGACGACATTGGTCACGCCTTCAACCGTCTTCACCGCGCGCCCCGCGTCGTCCTTCAGCACGGGCCGCGTTACCTGCCCTACCAGCGTGATTGCGCCGCCGTTTACATTGAAACCGAGATCGTCGAAAATCCCGTAATACGGCAATGTCACGAGTTGATGGCGGACTTCCCGCACCATCTTACTCTCGCCGGGTCCCCCGTTGATATACGGATCGATGTGATTACTATCTTTATCTTTTGCTGCCAGGCTCCCGGATATTGCGAGCATGCCAGCCAACAAAACAAACCCAATTCGGTTCATACGCACCTCTTCGCCTTGCTAGGCACGTAAAGAGCCAAATCGGGATCTTTAACTTTTAATCCGCCGCGTCGGCCGTGATCCGCATCACGTTGCCGTCCGCAATCTGATGCAGCACCTCATCGGCCTGTTCCGCCGTGAAGCTCTCTATCTTGGCGGAATGATTCATGGAGCAGAACTTCGGCCCGCACATGGAGCAGAATGCCGCGTCCTTGAAGCCTTCTTCGGGCAGCGTCTCGTCATGCATGGAGCGCGCGGTTTCGGGGTCGAGCGAGAGTTCGAACTGACGGTTCCAGTCGAAGTTGTAGCGGGCGCGCGAAAGTTCGTCGTCCCGGTCCCGCGCGCCCGGACGATGCCGCGCCAGATCCGCCGCGTGAGCCGCAATCTTGTATGCGATGATCCCCTGCTTCACGTCTTCCCGGTTGGGAAGCCCGAGGTGTTCTTTCGGCGTTACGTAGCAGAGCATCGACGCGCCGTGCCAGCCGATCATCGCCGCCCCGATCGCCGAAGTGATGTGGTCGTAACCCGGCGCGATATCCGTGACCAGAGGCCCCAGGGTGTAGAACGGCGCATCGTGACACAACTCGCGTTCCTTGATGACCTGCAGCTCGATCTGGTCGAGCGGAATGTGTCCGGGGCCTTCGATCATCACCTGAACGTCGTACTCCCAGGCTTTCTTCGTCAGTTCGCCCAGGGTTTTCAGCTCGGAGAACTGGGCTGCATCGCTCGCATCGGCGATGCAGCCGGGCCGCAGCCCGTCGCCCAGCGAATAGCTCACGTCGTATTTCTGAAAAATTTTGCTGATCGCGTCGAAATTTTCGTAGAGCAGGTTCTGGCGATGGTTCTTCACCATCCACTCGGCAAGAATCGCGCCGCCGCGGCTCACGATACCCGTGATGCGTTTCGCGGCCATGGGAACATACTGAATCAGAACGCCCGCATGGATCGTCATATAATCGACGCCCTGCTGGGCCTGCTCCTCAATCACGTCGAGCAGCACGTTGATGTTGAGGTCTTCGACGCGGCGCACGCGTGAAAGAGCTTCATAGATGGGCACGGTGCCGATCGGGACCGGCGAGTTGGCGATGATGGCTTTGCGGATTTCCGGAATGTCGCCGCCCGTCGACAGATCCATCACGGTATCGGCTCCGAACTTCACGGAGTAGCGCAGTTTCTCCAGCTCTTCGTCGATGTTGGAAGTGGTGGCGGAGTTGCCGATGTTCGCATTGATTTTGCAGCACGATTCGATCCCGATCGCCATCGGCTCCAGGTTGGTGTGCCGGATATTGGCGGGGATGATCATGCGGCCGCGCGCCACTTCGGCGCGGATCAGTTCGGGCGAGACTTTCTCGCGCCCGGCGACATATTGCATCTCCTCCGTGATCGAACCCTTGCGGGCATAATGCATCTGGGTCCGGATTGTATCGGACGATCTTTTTTCAACCCACGGCGTACGCATCTTAAAGCCAGTGTATATCGAGCCGGGGCCGCGTGGGAAACGAGCGCCGAAATCGCGTATACTCCCCTTGTTGCCAAAAACGATGCCAACCACCGATAAACACGCGCCCGGCGCCTTCTGCTGGATCGAACTGGCCACCACCGATCGGAAAGCAGCCGGCAGTTTTTACACCTCTCTCTTCGGCTGGAAAACCTCGGAAAACCCGATGGGACCGGACGCTTTTTACACGATGTTCACGCTCGACGGGCACGTCTCGGCGGGCGGGTATACGATGAGCGCCCAGGAGCAAGCGCAGGGCGTGCCGCCACACTGGAACCTGTATGTCAATGTCGCGAACGCCGATGACGCGGCGAAACGGGCCGCCGAACTCGGCGGGAAGGTGATCGACGCGCCTTTCGACGTTCAAACACACGGCCGCATGGCGGTGATTCAGGACCCGGGCGGCGCTGTGTTCGCGGTCTGGCAGGCCGGGGACCACAACGGGATCGGAGTCAGGGATGAACCGGGAAGCCTCTGCTGGGCCGATCTGAATACGCCCGACCCGCAGGTTGCGGTTCTGTCACTGTTTGAGCTGCATCGCCATTAGCCGCTCCCAACTCCCGATTCCCGCGTTAACTTCACGTCTTCGGTGGCTTCCGCGGACCGTATACTCGAACCATGCAAGGCTACGATGAGCTTCGCGGCGGCGCCGCGTGGCTGGACGTTTCCGGCCGCGGCAAGATCCGGGTGGCGGGCGAGGACAGGGCGCGTCTCCTGCACGCGATGACCACGAATCATATCCAGCAGCTCACTCCGGGAACGGGGTGCTACGCATTCTTCCTGACGGCGCAGGGACGAATTCTGGCGGATGTGAACGTGTTGTGCCGACCCGATTCGTTTCTGCTCGATACGGAGCCGGAAACGCTTCAGAAGCTGATGGAACATCTCGATAAGTTCATCATCGCGGACGACGTCACGCTGGAGGACCTCACGCCTGCGCTCGCGACGATCGCCCTCGAAGGACCGAAATCGCTCGACGTCCTTACCGCGGCAAGGGCCGCCGCGCCTGGAGTCTGCTACGGCAACAACGTGGAGTGGGGATCGGCTCTGGTGGCCAGACTGAGCATCACGGGGAGCCCGGGCTTTTTCCTCATTGTGCCGGCGGCGGAGAAGGATGACTTCCTGTCAAAAATCGAAGCCGCGGGCGCGGTGCGCGCGGATGAAGACGCGTTTCGAATCGTGCGTCTGGAACACGGCAAGCCGCGCTATGGAGAAGATATCGGCGAGCGCTACCTCGCGCAGGAAGCGAACCAGACGGATGCGCTCCACTTCCAGAAAGGCTGCTATCTGGGCCAGGAGATCGTTGAACGACTCCGATCGCGCGGGCTGATTCAACGCGTGCTGGAGCCGCTTGAAATCGACGGACAGATGCCGCCCGAACCCGGGACGAAGCTGCGGATCGGCGGCTCGCCAGCCGCGGAAATCACCTCCGCCGCCTACTCACCCGCTCTCGGAAAAGTGGTTGCGCTGGGCTACGTACGGGTGGAGCACGCCGGGCCGGGGACGGAGATGACGGCCGGAGACTTGCGAGCCCGCGTGCGAACTCCGGGATGACAAAGCGGGTCCCGGCAGGATTAAGCCGGGCAGGTTTGCAGGCTCAAATTACTTGACGCGGGGTTTCCACTCCCGGGCCAGACGCCGTGCTTCCGCAAGTTGCGCCGGAGTCATTTTTGAGGCGATCGAATCTCGATTGCCTGGTCCTTCGGCACTGCCGCTCGCCGCGGCCAGGCTGTACCACATGTATGCCTGAACGTAATTTTGCGCAACACCGTTGCCCCTGCCGTACATAAAACCGAGATTCAGCTGCGCGCCGGGAGTCCCCTGGTTTGCCGCAAGCCGATACCACCTGGCGGCTTCCTTGTAGTCTCGCGGAACACCGTCGCCGCTGGCGTAAATAACACCGAGACTGAACTGCGCCGCGGGGTCCCCCTGGTCCGCCGCCAGCCGATACCACTTGACGGCTTCCTTCGCGTCCCGCGGAACACCTTTGCCTTCGTGATACATGAAACCGAGATTGAACTGCGCGATAGAATTTCCTTTTTTTGCCAGGGGCAGAAATTCTTTCAGAGCAGCGGCGTAATCGCCTTTCTCCAGCGCCCTTTCCCCTTCCTGCCAGTTTTTCGAGGCCGAAAGCGCCAGTGCCGGCGTCAGAAGAGCGAGACAGCAACCCGCAATGAGAACGATCCGAGCGCGGTATTTGAATTGGACGGGCAATGCCGGGCAGAATTGGTTTATAAAGTGCTGCATCGCCATTAAAACGGGAGCGGCCGGCTTCAGTATTGCGCGGAGGTCAGGCGTCCACGGTCTTCTCCACGCAACCACACATATAAGGGAGCGTGCGGCGCGGGCGCGGGCCACGGTATCGCAACCCTCAGGCTCTCCTTGTTCCCGGGACCGGTAACCGGAACCGGAATCGCATCGACCGGCGTGCCATTCCCCGCGTCCCAGCCCACTTTTGCGATGCTCTCCAGATCGTGTCCTTCGAGCACTGCGAAATAAGCTGAATTGCCAGCCTTCTCGTTCGTCAGCTGCAACGAATCGATCGCGGGCAGGAGCACGATGGCTCCCAGCTTCCGCGGTTCCGACTCTCCGTTCCGTGACGTCATCAGCGTGGCCGTCACCACGCACCCCGGCTCGCCCACGCTCTCCGGACGGAACGACAGAAACAGCGTGTCCGCCGATTCCCGCGTTAACTTCACGTCTTCGGTGGCTTCCGCCATTTTGACTTTCAGGAGCGTCGCGCCCGGCTGTGCATTCTCACAGGACAAACGGACCTCCGACACCGCGGGCGCATCCCGCACTCCGATCTCAAAGCTCACGAGCGAACTCGCGGCCATTTCTCCGGGATTGAGCGCGATTCCGGGATTATCCTGCGCCGATTCCCTCACCCCCTCGATTGAGGGCCTGGGACCGGCGACGAGAAAGACATCCGCGGCGGTGACCGGTTCTTCAAAATCTTTCACCTTCATTTTCACGGCGAGGAGGTCGCCCGCCTTCACCCCTGGCTCAAGATGCACCGTGACGCTGCGCTCGTCTCCGCCGCCCTCCCCGAGAGTTACCCGCGCGCGAGGGGCGGAAATTTGTTCAATCCGGTCGAGGCCGCTCCCGTGCAACACCACCGTCTGTGTCTGCACCCCGGTATTCAGGACCAGAGGCGTTCCGGAAATGGCGGGCGGCGCGGCGAGCACTTTGAACGGTGTGTCGTGAACCTTGCCATCCGTTTGCGCGATCAGGAAGACATACTTGCCGGTCGCGAGGGGCTTCGCGTCCAGCCGTATCCTGAGTGTTGTTTCCGGGCCCGCGGGAGGCTCTTTCGGCAGGTGGAAAGGCAGTGTCTCGGGTTGGGCGAAGGGATCGCCCTGCTTTTTGTACTCGATCTTTTTGACGAATTCGAAGTCGTCTCCGGCGAGCTCAAGATCGAGCGTTCCGGCGCCCGAAGTGAGTTCATCCTGAGAAGCCGGCGTCAGATGCGCGGCAGTGAATTCGGAAAGATCGTGCAACGCGAGACTTCCAGAGACCGCGATCGGGTCCCAGTCCCAGTTGGCGGCCAGTTTCCACTGGCCGGGTTTGAGCTTGTCATTCGCCAGATCCAGTTCGATGGTCTTCGCCGTAGTGTTCAGTTTCGCCGAAACCGGAACGGAAACGGCACGATCCGAAACCAGCCGCCAGTCCTGTACACGGGCCGCCAGCTTCCAGTCCTTCCCTTTCACCTTCAGTGGAATACTCGATTTAACTCCAATGGCCAGATGTTCGGTCGCCGGCAAGGCGATTTCGGGCGCGGCGGTGTCCGGGATGCGTATGGCCCACAGAAACGCGAACTCGGTGCGCGGAGCCGCTGCTGCTTTACTGCCGCAAAGGCCGGTCATGTGCGCGGTTTGGTTCGCGGAAGTCTCTCCGAGCGCCGAAAGAAACTCCGTGCGGGGGAACAGCACGCTGTGCAGGTTGACGAGCACGGCGCCGCCAGTCGCCGCCAGCCCCACGCCATTGCCGAAGAACAAACCGGCCACCGCGGCTGCCAGACCGGCTGTCTGCGCGGCCTGCTGCTCGGGATTCGAAGCCAGAGGATCGTATGCCGCGAGCGATGGATTTACGCCATGGAGAAGGACGCCCAGTTGCGCGTCCGCCGGCTGTGTACGATCCAGTTTCGCCGCCGGGAACCGGTTGGCGAATCCGGCCACGGCGGCATCCACGTTCTGGCCGGTATCGAGCGTCTGCTGCTGCGTAATGGCCTGGATTAACGTCTGCGTTTCGGCGGATTCCGCCGCATAATCGGCCAGTTGACCGATCAACTCGTCGTTTTTCGTAACGAGGCTCGCAACCTTTGCCTTATCGAGCCCCTCCGGCCCCCAGACCAGGCTCGCCAGTTGCGCCCGAAAGGGCACGGTCCACGAGGCAGGCTCGTCGGCGGGTTTGGGGTCGAACACCACGATTTTCGAGCCGTCCGAGGGAACCAGCAGGAGCGCCATGCGCACTTTCTTTTTCCCGGGCCCTTCGATTTCAATCGGGCGGTATGAAATCCTGTCGCCGGGCAGCAGACGGTTCACGGTCTGCAGGTCCTTCGCAAGGCCGCCTGCCCGCGGTGAAACCGTCAGGGAGAACCGGCCGAGCGAGGCGCCTCCGGGACACATCAGCGGCGCCATGGCTTTCATGCCTGGTATCGAGGCAAACACCGAGAGGAGAATTCTCAGAGCTATCGTAAGACGCATTCGTCTTTCTCTACGACGCGCCGGGGCGCAGGAAGGTTTTAGGTGAAATGCAGGAAGGTTTTCCTCAGCCGATCCGTGAGCGTGCCCGATAACATCGAAGTCAGTGGCCTGGCTCATCGCGGCATTAACGCTCCTGCTCATCCTGATCCGGCCCCGGAAGATCTCTGAAGCCGTCTGGGCCTGTTCCGGCGCGGTGTTGCTGGTGATCTTCCGGGCCATCTCTCCCGCCGGGGCGCTCGCCGCGATCGGACGAGGCACGGATGTCTACCTGTTTCTCACGGGCATGATGGTTCTTTCGGAACTGGCGCGCCGCGAGGGTTTCTTCGACTGGGTTGCCGCGGGGGCGGTCCACTTCGCGCGTGGCTCGCGTACGCGCCTCTTCGCGATCGTCTACGCGGTGGGCGCGCTGGTCACCATTTTCCTGTCGAATGACGCGACGGCGGTGGTCCTGACGCCGGCAGTGCTTGCGGCCGTGAAAAAGGCGCGGGCAACGCCTCTCCCGTATCTCCTGATCTGCGCCCTGATCGCCAACGCGGCCAGTTTCGTGCTGCCGATTTCGAATCCGGCGAACCTGGTGGTGTATGCAGCGGCGATGCCCCCGCTGGGCGTCTGGCTGAGAGCCTTCGCGCTGCCTTCTCTCGTGGCCATCGGGGTCACTTACATTGTGCTTCGCCTCGCCACCGCCAGGTACCTGACGGGAGAGATTGAACGCGAGGTCGATCGGGCGCCGTTATCGGGGGCGGGGAAGCGCGCCGCCTGGGGCATTGGCGGAACCGCGGTGGTGCTCCTGCTGGCCTCTGCCTTCGATCTCGATCTGGGGTTGCCCACGTTTCTCGCGTCCCTTGCGGCCGCCGCGGTGGTCGCTTTCGAGGACCGCAATGCGCCCGTCGGCATCCTGAAGCACATCTCATGGAGCGTATTGCCTCTGGTAGCGGGGCTGTTTGTGCTGGTCGAGGCGGTGGGCCAGGCGGGCGCTCTGACGCTCAGCCGGCAATTGCTCCTGAACGCCGGGCATGCCAGTCCTCTGGCGGGCAGTCTGTCTTCGGCCTTTGGCGTTGGTATCCTGGCGAACCTTGTGAATAATCTTCCCGTCGGCCTGATAGCGGGTAGCGCGATGCATGGCGCGAAGGTTTCCGAGTCGATACGGAATGCCGTGCTGATCGGCGTGGATCTGGGGCCGAATCTTTCGGTGACGGGGTCGCTCGCGACCATTCTCTGGCTGGTGGCATTGCGGCGCGAGGGCGAAGATGTCAGCTTCTTCCAGTTTCTGCGTTACGGACTGCTCGCGATGCCGATTGCGCTGGCGCTCGCCATTACCGCGCTGGCGCTGAGCGCGCACAATTAAATGCATAAGGAAACTGCACCAGCGGTTGTCGCGCTGCTGAACGTGCTTCATCGTCAGACTCGCGAGTTCGGACCGGCGCAATCCGCATGGGAGCAAGGTGGCGAACATGGCACGGTCGCGCAGACCCGTCTTTGTGCGCACGTCCGGCGCGTTCAGCAGCGCCTGCGCCTGGCGGAGGGACTAGTGCTGTGTCTGCAAAATAAGTGGGGCGGGCTTCAGCCTGCAGCCGCCTTCAGGCGGCTTTCCGAGGAAATGCACATTGTTCTACTCATTTTCTGGACACAACACAAGCTTTCCCGACGCGGACGCCGTGCGCCCTGACGCCCTTGATGCGCGCAATCCCCGACGCCAGTGTTCGGCCGCTTCGACGGCCAGTTTCCGGATCGTCGCGATCCGCACATTGATCGAGATCGGTCCCAGCCCGCGGGCCTTCGTGAATCCTGCCGCTCGCCGCGCCTCGTTGAATCAGGCGATGAATTCATCGAACCCAATATTGTAAACGCGGCGAGTGATCGGTGACGAGACGCTGTCGAGCACCAGCGCCTTCAATCTGCGCCATTCTGATGCCGTGTCGACCACCAACAAGGCATTCATGGTTAAGTCCTTTCGTTCCTGTTGTTTGGTAATATCGAAAGCTAACAGAACATTAGCTCTGATGGTGGGAGACAGCAAGGTTGACCGGATGCCATAGAAAATCGGGCAGTCCTGATCGGGTTTCCCCCAGCCTCAACTGACCGTCATCCACTTTCAGAGCCCGTCCCGGGGGGCGAGGATCGGTTAGCCTTGCACTTTCTCGAATTCTTACCGGTCAAACATTCGCGAGCACGGCCCATGATAGTATTCCTCTCGATGGCTTACGAAAGGCTTATCAATCTCGTCCGCAAGTTTGATGCCGGGGTTATCGAGTTGCCGCTCATGCAGCGCGATTACGTATGGCCATCGGCAAAAGTTGTGAGCCTACTCGATTCGCTTTATCGCGGTTGGCCGATCGGAATCTTTTACAGCTGGCAAACCGCGAGCCGCCAGCATACTCGCGCCGCCGCCGTCGATCACCGTGTGGGCGCGAAGATAGCACAGCCTTTCTGGGGCTACCTTCTCGATGGACAGCAGCGTCTGACAAGCTTGTCCAGGGCTTTGGAGGAAAGAGATGCTGGCAATCTGGCGACGCGCGCGTTCTTCGATGTACGGAAGAGCGTCTTCGTTATGGGCGAGCACACGAAAACTATTGAAAAGCGAATTGCATTGGAAGATCCAACGCTGATTGAGCTGTCGAGGCTCATCCCCAAGGCGGACGGATCGGCGGTCGAGCGCGAAAAAGAACGTGAAAAGACATTCCAGGAGATTCTGGACAAGTTGATCGACAAGGGCGTCATCAGCGATACAGCCGACGCTAAGGCAGAGTATCGAATTAAGCTCAAAACCGTCGCGACGATGCTTGATATGGACGCGCCATGTGAAGATTTCAAAACCGGCGACACCGATGACGACTTGAATAATGCGATCGAATTGTTTAAGCGGCTCAATAAGGGTGGGAAGACGGTCACTCGCGTCCCAATTAGCGGTTCAGCCAGATTCCCGTCATTGAAAACATTGGGCAACGCCCGATTCTGAGGATGGACGCACATCTGCGCTTCGAGCGTGGCCGAAGTAAGTGCTTGCTGCGTTCCT
>Ga0207933_1000645_pt1 | contig 32210 bp, 33 predicted proteins | sample NGESurdeep092012_4_FD_184488 | JGI IMG/M metagenome (GOLD analysis project Ga0207933, IMG submission 184488) | Arctic peat soil microbial communities from Barrow, Alaska - NGEE Surface sample F53-3 deep-092012 (SPAdes) | ecosystem: Environmental > Terrestrial > Soil > Wetlands > Peat ... | reverse complement strand
GATCAGATTCGCTTTGCCAACTCTGGAACAGAGGCGACGATGTACGCCGTCCGCCTTGCAAAGGCTTACTCGGGCAAAGATGGGCTGGTCAAGATCGAGGGCGGTTATCACGGTAGTTACGATCCGCTTACCGTTTCGGCCAAACCAGATCTCACATTAGCCGGACCGGCTGATGCGCCAACGCCTGTCATTCCAAAGGGTGCAAATGTGGGGGAAGTTTATGTTGTTCCCTTCAATAATATTGTTGCGCTGGAAAAAATATTTAGAGAGCATTCATCGACCATCGGCTGTTTGATTATGGAACCAGTTCTTGAAAATCTTGCCATCGTATTACCCGATGCGGGATATCTCGCGTCGGTGCGAGCATTGTGCGATCAGTACGGAGTCATTTTAATCTTCGATGAGGTAAAAACTGGACTCACCGCAGGCCCCCATGGAGCTGCTGCTCGTATCGGTGTGAAACCAGATCTCATCTGTCTTGCTAAATCAATTGGCGGAGGGTTGCCTCTTGCAGCATTTGGCGGCAAGAAAGAGATTATGGCGGCAATTGCTGATGGTCGTTTCCATCACTTTGGAACTTTCAACGCCAACCCACTCGCAATGTCTGGTGTTCGCGCAATGGACAAGATTTGTACCGACGAAAGTTTGGGCACGGCAGAAGCCTTGAACTATCAAGCGCTTGATCGCATCACGGAGATCATCAACGAATACGAATTACCGGCGCATACTGTTGGCTTTGGTATCAAAGGGTGTGTTACTTGGTCTGTTGATCCGGTTCGCAATTATCGTGATTACAAAGCGACTGATTTTAAAGTGGCAGAGTTGTCATGGCTCTGGTCACTTAATCGTGGGATCATCACGCCTCCGGGACTCGATGAACAATGGTTGATCAGTTTGGCGCACACGCAAAACGAGATTGATATCTTGGTTGAAGATTTCCGTCAGATTGCAGTAGCGCTACGCGAGTAAATAGTTCTATAAGAGGCTACTCGAGAGAAATAAGATCGAAGTACTCATCGTTCCAGAGGTCTTCATCTCCATCGGGTAGCAACAAAACGCGTTCCGGTTTAAGAGCTTGTACGGCACCAATATCGTGAGTGACTAGCACTACAGCGCCTTGATACTCGGCGAGGGCAGCAAGTATTTCATCGCGGGATGCTGGATCTAAGTTGTTTGTTGGCTCATCGAGTAGCAATACGTTTGCAGCTCCAACGACCAAAGTTGCTAGTGCAAGTCTGGTTCGCTCGCCACCGCTTAGGACCTTGACCGGTTTTTGAACATCATCGCCACTAAATAAGAATGAGCCAAGTACTTGACGGGCTTGTGGTTCACCTACTCCTTCGCCAGATGAAAGCATGTTTTGTAGAACGGTACGTTCGAAATCTAACATTTCGTGTTCCTGTGCGTAATAACCAATCTTGAGTCCATGACCTGGCTCAATCTCACCGGTATCTGATTCGGTAACTCCCGCGAGCATTTTTAGTAGCGTCGTCTTGCCGGCACCGTTGAGTCCAAGGATTACAACTCGTGATCCCTTATCAATTGCCAGATCAACATCGGTAAAGATTTCAAGTGAACCATATGACTTTGAAAGTCCGTGAGCCATGAGCGGCGTCTTGCCACAGGGTGCTGGGATAGGGAAGCGCAACTTTGCAACCTTGTCAGATTTACGGACTGCTTCAAGGCCTGCGAGCAGTGCGTCAGCACGACGCAACATTCCTTGAGCAGCCACGGCTTTGGAGGCTTTGGCTCGCATCTTTTCACCTTGCTTGGCCAAGATTGCTGCCTTCTTTTCGGCGTTGGCGCGCTCTTTCTTACGGCGATGCTCATCATCTTCACGCTGCTGCAGGTATTTTTTCCAGCCCATGTTGTAAACATCGATCACATTGCGATTTCCGTCGATGTAAAATACTTTATTAACAACAGTCTCAATCAAATTAACATCGTGCGAGATGATAACAAGCCCACCAGAATATTTACCCAAGTATTCACGGAGCCAGTTGATTGATTCAGCATCCAAGTGGTTAGTCGGCTCATCGAGGATCAGAGTTTCGGAGCCGCCGAAAAGTAGTCGAGCAAGTTCTACTCGGCGTCTCTGACCACCGGATAACCCAAGTAAAGAATCGTTAAAGATTCGTTCTGGTAGCCCCAGATTCATGGCGATAGATTCGGCTTCAGAAGATGCACCGTAGCCACCGGCAACACTAAATTCTTGATCAACCCGGCTATATCGTTCCATCGCCGCCTCAAGTTCATCCATGGATGCGGTAGCCATCGCCTCCTCGGCTTTGCGCATTCTGGTAACAATGAGGTCTAAACCGCGAGCAGAGAGGATTCGATTGATGACGCTCTCTTCTTGATCACCTGTTCTAGGATCTTGTGGCAGGTATCCGATGGTCCCAGTCTTTAGAACTTGTCCACCGGCAGGCAAACTCTCACCGGCCAAAACCTTAGCGAGGGTACTTTTCCCCGCACCATTGCGTCCAACGAAACCGATTCGGTCGCCATGATTGATGCGAACTGTTACATCTTTTACTAATAGGCGAGCCCCAGCACGTAGTTCAACACTCTGGGTCGCAATCACTGAGCAATCTTACTTGGGTAAAAAGAGGTCAGTTACCGCATAAAAGTGGTGTAAGGCACCTGCGATAAGATCGTATTTATGGCTAACCACGGGAATATGTACGGCCCTGCTTTTACATTCTTGGGAGTCCCGCAATGCGATCTTGATGATCCCGCCACGTATGCCGATGCCGATGTTGTCATTGTTGGCGCCCCTATTGATTCTGGAACATCGCATCGCTCTGGTGCAAAATTCGGACCACAAGCAATTCGCGGCGCAGATTATCTGCCGCATGATGCGCAACGTCCACATTTATCGTTGCGAGTTGATGCGCTCAAAGCTCTTAAGATTATGGACGCCGGTGATCTGATGATGCCGGGTCATGATTTAGTTTCATCGCTTAAAGTTTTGGAAATCGCTACTGAAAAAATTTCTCGCGCCGGTGCCTTCGTTGTTGTACTTGGAGGGGACCACTCAATTGCTTCTGCTGATGTGGTGGGTATTGCCAATCACCGAGGTTTCGGCAGGATTTCGATGGTGCATTTTGATGCCCACGCCGATACGGCCGAATCGCAATTTGGTTCCCTTGTGGGTCACGGAACACCGATGCGTCAGTTGATCAATAGCGGCGCAATTCGCGGTGATCGCTTCTTGCAAATTGGCTTGCGCGGATATTGGCCAGATGACATAACGCTTAAATGGATGCGTGATCAGGGAATGCGCTCCTATGAGATGACCGAAATTCAAACCCGAGGACTCGATACCGTTCTGGATGAATCCTTCAAGGTATTGACCGATGAATGTGATGGCGTCTTTTTATCTGTTGATATAGATGTCGTTGATCCTGGAATGGCGCCGGGCACCGGTACTCCAGAACCTGGGGGATTGACCAGTCGAGAGTTGCTTGCGGCTGTTCGCCGAATCTGCTTAGAGTTGCCGGTAGTTGGAATGGATATTGTTGAAGTTGCGCCACCTTTTGATCACGCAAATATCACCGCGCTCCTGGCAAATCGTGTCGTACTAGAGGCGTTGAGCGCGATTGCTTTTAAGCGCACCGGTCAGTCATATGACCCATCGAGGAATGTCCTGGATCGTTAAAGCGTCGCCAAGATATCTGAAATATCTTTTTCGGTAGTCCAAGGATTAACGATTGCAAACCGCAGAATCGGTTCTCCATTGTGCGCCGATGGCACAACAAAACCAATTTGATCGGCGAGCAACTTATCGCTCCATCTTTCGTAATCGTTGGCATCCCAGCCATTTCGCTTGAACGCAACGATTGAAAGTCGCGGCTCAAGGAGCAATTCCAAGTTGGGATGTGCTTTGATTAAATTCGCTGCATGTTGCGCAATATCAAGTGTCTGTTGTACGGCGCCCGAGTATTCGCGGGTGCCATTGGCGGCGAGTGAAAACCAGAATGGCAAGCCTCGCGCGCGACGCGTTAAGTGGATTGCATAATCTGATGGGTTCCATTCATTGGGATCTTCGAGTGTCTCTAAGTAAGAGGCGTGCTGTGTGTGAGCCTTCTTGGCAATGGAAGGATCGCGATAGATGAGCGCACAGGCGTCAAAAGGGGCAAAGAGCCACTTATGAGGATCAACAATAAATGAGTCAGCGCGTTCGACACCATTAAAAAGCGGCCGAACTGATGGCGCGCAGAGCGCAGCTAATCCATAAGCGCCATCAACGTGGAACCAGATATCGCGTTCCTTCGCGGCTAGTCCAACACCAGTTAAATCATCAATGATTCCAAGGTTTGTCGTACCCGCCGTTGCAACTACGGCAAAGACTCGATGGGATGGGTTGGCTACCAAATACTCATCAACAATTGCTGCAAATGTTTTTCCGGTCATCGAACCAGATTCATCAACTGGGACATGGAGCACCAATACATCCATGATGTCCGCTGCAGATTTAATTGAGGAGTGAGCCTCTGTTGAACAGGCAACGACCCAGCGAGTGGCATCAGGATATTTCTCCCGAGCATGAACTCGAGCGGCAACAAGTGCTGACAAATTGCCAATCGTTCCGCCTTGAACAAAGACACCACCTGATGACTGCGGTAATCCGGCAAGGTCACTGATCCAGCGAAGCGCTTGATTTTCGGCGAAGACCGCGCCAGCTCCTTCGAGCCACGATCCGCCGTACAAAGCACTTGATCCAACAACGAGATCAAAAAGGTTGGAATGTTCACTCGGCGCTGATGGAATGAATGATAAGTAACGAGGATGGTCGGTCGAGATACATGCAAGTGCCAAAGTATCGGTAAAAACTTTAAGGGCTTCGTGTCCGCCAAGACCAGCTTCAGTGATTGTGTTACCGACCCGTGCAAATAGTTCCTCAGGTGTTTGCGGACCATCGAGTGGGGGATTGTCTTTAAGGCGCTTGAGGCTATAAGCCAGAATTTCTTGTGCCAGCGACTCGACCTCTTGATTGAACTCATGCATGTTGCGATTATGCCATTTACGCGAGGTTGAAGAAGCCTTTAATAGATTGAACGATCATTTCAACTGCAATCGCTGCGACCAGCAACCCTGCAACGCGAGTAATTAAGGTAACGCCTGATTCTTTGATTACCCTAAGGATCCCGGTCGAAAACATCAAGATCAGACCGATCACCACATGCACCATGATGATCGCTGCAGCAAGACTAAATTTATCGCTTGAATTATGTGCATAACGCACGTAGAGCATCGTTGTCACGATTCCACCGGGACCCGCCAAAACTGGGGTACCAATTGGAACCATCGCGATGTTAACTTTTTCGTTCTGCGCAGCTTCACCGCCAACTTTGCCGGTCAAAAGTTCCATCGAAATCAAGAAGAGTAAGAAACCACCAGCACCTTGCAGCGCATTCAAAGAGATGTGTAGGTAATTGAGAATCACCTGCCCAAAGAGAGCAAAGACCACAATGATGATTAGCGACGATGCCGCACCTTGCCAAGCCAACCTGATCTGCTCGGATTTCTTTCGTCCTGAAACTAAGGACAAGAAGATTGGAAGCGCAGCGAGCGGATCCAAAATAACAAAGAGTGTCACAAAAGCTTGGATTCCGAAGGTCAACGCCGATACGGAAGTAAGGCTATTCATGAGGTAAATCTTCTCATGATTTACCCCACCGATTGATTTACACTTTGCGAATGGCGATTTTGCGTGGAATTCCGAATGAAAAAGGTTGGCGACCACTAGTCAAAGAACTCGATAATTCGCACTTTGGTGAAAGTTTTCCTACCAAAAGTGAGTCACTTCTTGTACTTCATCATTTATCCGACCTTCACGTTTGCGACACGCAGTCCCCGCTTCGTCCCGAGTTTTTAGATAGATGGGCAGATCCCGATAGTCCAATCCGCGCCGCGGTGGGCATCATCGGTACATATAGACCTCAAGCAATTTTGACAACGCACGTTGTTGAAGCGATGATCTTGGCGCTTAATCAAGTTTGTCATGGTCCGCTATCGGGCCATGCAATCGATGGCGCCATTGTGACTGGTGATGTAACGGACAACGCTCAGTTAAATGAGGTCGATTGGTTCATCACCCTTCTTGATGGCGGGGTGGTAACCCCTGACTCGGGCTCCCCGGATTTGTATGAAGGAGTGATGGATGAGGAGGTAAATCATTACGACTCTAAGTACTGGCATCCACACGGAACTCCTGCTGGCTGCATTGATGATGAACCCCGAGGGAAATATGGGTATCCAGTTATTCCCGGACTCCTCAATTCTGCGCGCGCCGCGTTTCAGGCAACAGGTTTGAATTTTCCTTGGTATGCCGTAAACGGCAATCACGATGCCCTTTTACAAGGAACTGTTACTCCAACGGATGCCACTCAAATCATCCAAGTGGGCGGTCGACGTTTTGAAGGTCTACCTTCATCGTTGACGCTGGAACAAACTCTTGCCGAATTTAATCGAATTGGCCCTGCCAATTTTCCCGATCCGGGTGATGCGCCGTATTTCGAAATTACTCCAGACTCAAACAGGCGCTCACTTGCTAAAGGTGAATTCATCCGAAAACATCTCAATGCCCACGGGATGCCTGTAGGCCATGGATTTGGACTATCAAATGCTGCAGACAATGTGGCGTACTACGCGAGAGATATTGCAGGCGTTCGCCTAATAGTTTTGGATTCAGTTAATCCGTTCGGAGGGTGGCATGGGTCTCTGGACCGGGCACAATTTGATTGGCTCGAGTCAAATATTGCGAATTCGACTCTTCCGGTTGTGCTTGCCTCGCACCATCCGTTATCGACAATGATCAATGGCTATTCACCAGATTTACCAAGAATCTGCACGGATGAATTGCGCATAATGCTATTGAAATATCCGCTCGTTATCTTGTGGGTTGCCGGTCACGAGCATCGGAACCATGTTGAATGGGTCGGTGAAAACGATGAAAGTATTGGCTTTTGGCATGTTGAAACCGCTTCCCATATTGATTGGCCACAGCAAAGTCGAACGATTGAAATAGTCAAAGACGAGATAGGTGACATTTTTATCGGCCTGACAGTACTTGATCACGCTGGTGGTCTGGAATATAAAGGTGAGGGGACTCCAGTGGACCTGGCCGCGCTTTCTAGATTGTTAAGCGCTAATGATTGGCAATATCGAGCGGAACTCGTTGGTAGGGATGGGTTCGCGGCGCTCCAAGGATCACCCGAAGAAGGAAATGTCGTGCTACGAATTAAGCAGAGATAATTTTAGTTATTCCACTGGCTTTACAAAGATCGGGTTCGACCTAAATGAGACGTCGACGTTGGCACCAGCGCCTAGTTGTGCGGCATCAGAGCTTGGAACTTGCGCCACAATCCGACTGTGATTGGGTAGATCAATGGTGAGTCTGCATGATGCACCAAGGAAACTGGCAGCAAAGATACGTCCAGAGCCAGTGGGATTCGGAATTATCTTGAGTGTTTCTGGTCGCACGAGTGCGATTCCAGCACCTGATGATATTGACCCTGCGAGAGTAGGCACCTTAACACCAAGGATTTCAATAACTCCGTTCGAAACATTACCTAGAATCTGATTGGTGAGGCCCACGAACTCGGCTACAAATGCTGTTGCAGGCCGATCATATAATTCTGCCGGAGCGGCAATTTGCTCAAGAATTCCATTGCGCATTACGCCAACTCGATCGGCAATCCCTAGCGCTTCTTCTTGATCGTGGGTGACAAATACAGTCGTTGTTCCGACTTCGAGTTGAATGCGCCGAATTTCATCACGCAACTGCGTTCTGACTTTGGCGTCCAACGCAGAAAGCGGCTCATCAAGTAACAGCACCTGCGGTGAGATAGCAAGGGCACGAGCGAGGGCTATTCGTTGCTGTTGGCCACCGGAAAGTTGGTGTGGAAAATGTCTTGCATGGCTTGAAAGACCAACTAATTCGAGGAGTTCCTTACCTTTTGCTGCGCGAAGATCAGAACTTGTTTTGTGGGCTTTAAGAGTTAATCCATATTCGACATTGGCAAGTGCGCTCATGTGCGGAAAAAGACTGTAGGACTGAAAGACCATTCCCATATTTCGGCGACTAGCAGCAAGGTAGGTGATGTCTTTATCATCGACCAAAATTTGTCCGCGATCTAGATCTTGCAAACCAGCCAAAGCACGCAGCGCAGTTGTTTTTCCGCATCCTGAAGGGCCGAGTAAAGCCACTAATTCTCCGGGACCGATTTCAATCGTCAATCCTGCCAATGCTTTGACTTGACCAAATGACTTTGCGATATCGATTAATTTAACCGATGCAGAGGAACCTTTGGATATTGCGCTCACGAATTTCACCCCTGATGTCTCGTTCATGCTAGTTCAGTTTCTAACTCTTGGCTCTTACGATTAATAGTTGTCGGAATTGCTACTAACAAAAGAAAAACAAACAACAGGGCAGCCAATGAGATTGCAACAGCAACGCCGCCATCTGATTGGCCCACCAGATTGATTTCTACTTGCATTGTTTGAAAATTAAGAAGTGAAGAGAGCGTGAATTCTCCTAAGACAAGTGCAATTGAAATAACAGCTCCTGACATCACGCCAGAGCGAATCGTCGGCATGACGATCCCGAACAGCATCTTGTACGTGGAGGCGCCAAGTGTTCTTGCAGCTTCGGCCAAAGTATGAACATCAACGGAGTTGAGGGATGCCGATAACGATCGATAAGTGTAAGGAAGAACGAGCATCGAGTACACGGCAGCAAGGGTGAGCGGTGACTCGGAAATGTGAATGCTAATCCATCGATAAATACTGGAAACTCCGACCACCAAGACAATTCCTGGAATTGCTAACGGAAGCAGGCAGATGACTTCTATTACTCTTCGCAACCGAGGTAATTTGAGATGCACCCAAACAACGGTCGGAACAACTAAGAAGAACACTAAAGCGATGACGATGGCAGCCAACTCAAGGGAAACCATGATGGCCGAAATTAAATCAGGTTGTTGAAATATCGCGCGCCAGGAATCAAATCCACGCCTACCCGATAGCGATTTAGTAGAGAAATCTGCCATCGCTGCTATTGGGAGCAGTAAATAGAACGCAACAAGAATCAAGATTGTTCTTCGCCAAATTTTCACTCCTATTCCCATTTTCGACTTGCTCATTTTTCCCACCTGCTCACGCGCTTGCGAAGTAGCGTATAGAGCGCCATGACCACGATGACTACCGTAACCATTCCAAGTGAGAGGGCTTTTGCCAGTGCGGGATTGCTAGAACCAGTTTCGCTAGATAGCGCCCCGCTTATTTCTAGCGGTGTAATGATCGATCCCTGGCTAATTAACGATGCTGCCGTAGCGTAAGCCGAGAAAGAGTTCGCGAAGAGCAACAAGAAGGACCCGAGAAAAGCGGGAGTCAATACTGGGATTCCAACGCGGCGCCAATATTCAGTTGTAGTCCCTCCGAGGCCATCGGACGCTTCGCGCCACTGTGGCTTGAGATTATCTAGCGTGGGTAAAAAGACCAAGAACATTAATGGAATTTGAAAGAAAGAGTAGACGATGCAAAGGCCAGTCATGGAGTAAAGCCATGTTGGATGACCAAAAAAAGAATGTGGTGCGAACTTTAGAAAGACCGTGGTCACTAATCCGTTGAACCCAAATGTTGCCAGGAAGGCGAAAGTTAACATGACTCCGCCGAATTGAGCCAAAACACCTGAAGCAGACAAACAGATTCGGCGCAAGAATCCATCTTGTTTACCCGTGGATACAGCCCAGGCAAAAAGCGCTCCTATGATTGCGCCGGTTATTGAAGTTATTGCTGAGACTTGAAGTGAGTGTTTAAAGGCAGCCAAGTGAATCGAACTCGTCAATACCGACTTGATTGTGGAAAATGCGAATTTCCCTTTTGTATCCTGAAATGCGCCAGAGACGACGCTAACTGTTGGCCAGATCAGGAAGATCGAAACCAAAAGTAAAAAAGGAGCGACTCCGACATAAGCGGAATGTTTGCGCCACGTGCGAATACCGGCTCCGCGAAGTGCGGAACCGGTATTCGACTTCATTATATTTTGGACCACTAGATCCTTAGGCCTACTTACCTGGTGCCTACAGCGGCGGTCCAGTTAGCTGTCAGATAATCTGCAGCAGCCTTTGACTGGTTAGGGGTTGCAATAACGACATTTCCCTTAACTGTTGGAAGCGCGGCAAGTGATGCCTTATTAACTGTCTTGTTCTTGATCATCCAGTCCAAGAGAACTGGACGGGAGCCGCCCTTTAACCAAGCGTTTTGGCCAACTGGGGAGTAGAGGTATTCCATCCAGAGTCGAGCACAGGCTGGATGAGGTGCATACAAGTCAACTGCTTGGTTGTAATAAGCACCTACGAGTGCTCCTGCTGGGAAGAAAACATTCCATTTCTTGCCGGCGGCAGCAAACTTAGCCTGCACAGCTGCTTGGTTGTAATCCCAGTCGAATACAACTGGAGTTTGGCCAGAAGCAATTGTTGCTGGGTTTGGATCCACGTTAATGAAGTTACCTGCTGCGGCTAACTTCTTGAACCATGTAACACCCGCAGAGATATCATCGAGTGAACCTCCGTTGGCGAGTGATGCCATGAGGACACCGTTTTGGCCAGCGTTTGCCTTCGTCGGATCTCCGTTGAGAGCAACTTTGCCAGCAAACTGAGAACCCAGGAGGTCATCTAGTTTGGTGACTGTACCAAGTGAAGCGTCATAGCCGACAGACATAATTCCGCCGTAATCTTTGGTGTATAGACCATTTGCAGCTTTAAAAGTTGCGGGAATACTGTTCCAATTGATGACCTTATACGGTGCAAGTACTTCGAAGTTTGCATAAAGCACTGCTTGTCCAAGATCGAATACATCTGGAGCACGTGTTGTTCCCTTAAGTTGGTTGGCCGCGTTGATTTCATCTTGGCTTGAACCATTTGGATTTGCTTCATTGATCTTTACGCCATATGCCTTTTTAAATCCGGTAATGATTTGACCGTAGTTTGCCCAATCATGTGGATCGGCGATGATGTTCAATGCCTTTTCTACTTTACAAGCGGCTACTAAGCCTTTCAATCCGCCAAAGTCTGCTGCTGATGTTGCAGCTGATGCTTTGACCGCTCCTTGTGCCGATGTTGCAACAAACGCGGAGCCGACGATACCAATTGCTAGAATTAACACGGTAGCCGAACCGCTAACTTTGTTTAACTTCATTATTTCCTCCTATTATGAATTTTTAGAACGCTCGATTGCTTGCTTTAAATATACGGGGAAGGCTCCGTATCCGTTTATGAATCTGGTTACGTAGTTATGAACTCTTGGTGTTGATTATGTGGTTTAGTTAACTTTCGGCGTACAACTGGTTAACGATGAATTTATTAGACCACGTTAATGATTTCGCTCGGAGTTAAGAAGCGCGTGCCAAAAAAACCTGCCTTTAATGATTTTCCACCAGCATTTCGAATTGGCGTCAGTATCGGAATTCCACTCGTCATTCTCAAACTGACCGGTCATCTTGACTGGACGCTATATGCAATCTTTGGGGGCTACACATCAACCTATGGTCGGACTGCATCGCATATCGATCGATTTAAGATGCAGGCGGCTGCGGGAAACCTGATAGTTATTTCGCTCACCGCAGGAACGATAATCGGTGCGGAACTCTTCGCCTTAAAACATTACGGAATGGCGATGGTCTTCATGACACCGATGGCGCTTCTCATGACTCAGCTAAACGTTAAACACATTTCAACATCACTGGTACTCGATCAAGGAATCACGACAGGGATCGGTGTAGCAATTGGTTTAAGCGTTCTGTATTTAACTAACGACTAGCAAGAAAAGGCGCCCAGAAATCTTTCCTTAAGGCGCATAAACAGGAGATACCGTAATATCGCCACATTGCAGTTTTTGAATCGTACTTCCACCATATGGCTGAATTTTCCAGGAAAAAGCTATTGACTTATTCGAACCCGGTGGTGTGATCTCGACTTCAGTTGAAGTTGGACAAATCGCAGTGCCGTATCCCGTTTGATTGTGATAAAGCATGTCGAATTTCGCCACCAAACCCGGGGTGAGTGTTACAACTTTTGCGGGTGCAGCTGATACGCCGAAAGAATTCCCACGACTGACATAGGTGGGGATCGCGTGCCCAGTTGAATCTAACATTTGCAATATCGGGTATCCCTTTAACGTGCATGTGGTCGTTGAAATGTTCTTGAATCCCATTCCAGTGACACCTACAGTACCCATTGCAACCCCTCCAGAGCCGGCCTCAATCGCTAGTTGAGAAGATGCGCATAATGAAGATGCGGTGGTGATACTTATTGACGGAGACGCACTGGGCGATGCTGAGGGAGTCGCCGTAGACGAAGTACCAGTTTTCAAACTATTTGCACAGCCGGTCAGCGCAACCAGCATGACTGTGATCGCTGAAACCTTAATGAGAATTCGCTTGTTCATCAGCTCGCCTTATCTCTTTGATTCCTCATCTGATAATAAGAAAGCAATCCTACGACTAAAGCAAATAAACCACCTAAAAGGAATGTTCCCTCGGCCCCATTGTATTTCAGAGCAAAAGGCCCTAAGTGAATAGTGTGTTTGCCGATCGCTGCAGCTATTAATGGGGCAACCGCGAGTACTGAAATTAGAGTTACCCGAACTAGTGAGTTCACGAAGGCAAACGTCCGTCCGCGCACCGCATCGTTCACTTCAGTACCAAGTGTCGTGAAGCCAATTACCCACGCCAATCCGGTGCAAGATCCAAGAATCACGGTCATAAGAAGAGCAACGATGAGATTTGGAATGAGCGCGAGAATCGCAAGGGAAGATCCTGCAGAGATCAGAGATAATCCAAAGAGCGGTCCGCGGGCGGAGCCAGAAAATAATTTCGGTCCCAGCCACATGCCTAAAGCTATTCCAAGGAATAAAGCGCCGAAGAGAACGCCGTATGCGGCATTTCCACCTCCCAAATCGCTTACGAAGGTGCGACCCAATCCAATAATCACTCCGCCTGCTACGAATGCACCAAACATCCCAACAATAAGTGCACGAATAATGGGCGTCTTTCCAACAAACTTCCACCCATCTAACAGATCGGTCATCATGTTGGATCTCTTTTTATCACCCCGCCCTTTAATCTTGGGAATTCCTTTAAGATGATAAATCGTGTACGCGCTATAGAAACCTGTTAACCCGTCAATGTATATGGCTAGATTCACCTGATTGCCCTTAAAGAATGGGAAGGGTATGGCAAGAGCATTACTGACGATTGCCATGAGCGAAAAGAGAACAGCTGCAACTGGTGCACTTCCATATGTGCCGATGAGTGAAGCTTGATACGCAGCCGGAAGTCGTTCGCGAGGAACGAGATTGGGAACGGTCGCATCCTTTGCTGGTCCCCAAAAAAGACCAACAACTTCAATAAGCGCAATAGAAGTATAGAGCCACCAATATGTATGAATGAGCGGAATAGATATTGTAAGTAACCCGCGTACCGTGTCCCCGACATACATCAACCGCCTGCGATCAAAGCGGTCAGCGATTACCCCGGCAAATGGTCCGATCAAAACTGAGGGCAAAAGCCGCACGATGAATACGCCAGCGATAGCGACATTGGCTTTCGAGTAACTACTGCCAGCGAATTGTTTTGCTAGCGCTGTTGTCGCCAGAAGACCTAACCAATCGCCCAAACTTGAGAGGCTTAGATTCCACCAAAGCTTGCGGAAGGCAGGTATTGCAAGCACTCCACTGATGTCGTTCTTTGCTGGTAGAGCAGGACCAGGAATTGCCTTTGCCATGGGAGGAGCCTAGCCGCGAGGCCTGTAATTAGTATCACCTCAAATTTGTGGGTGCTGACTCTCTTGCCTTTCTAAGGAAGACACCACAGATAAATCCTCGGAGTAACATCTTTTTTAAGAGGAGTAGCCATGAAAAAGAAACTGGTAGTGCTCGGCGGTGGAGCGGCTGGAACTATGGTTGTTAACAAATTGCATAAAAAACTTAACGTTCATGAGTGGTCAATTACAGTGATTGATAAAGACAATAGGCATCTATATCAACCTGGTCTTCTATTACTTCCGTTTGGTGTTTATACACCCGAAGAGTTAGTAAAAGAACGCGACCATTTCTTCCCATCTGATGTTGAATATATAAAGACCAAAATCGACAAGATTGTGCCAGATAGTAATGAAGTTCAGTTGGCAAACGGTCAGATGATTGCCTATGACCAATTGGTTATCGCAACTGGTACTACGCCAAGGCCAGATCAGACAATGGGTATGGATGACCCTACTATTTGGTGTAAGAGCGTCTTCGATTTCTACACTCTTGAAGGCGCCGTCGCACTCAAAGAGGCGCTTGGAAAGTTTACAGGTGGTCGTTTTGTCGTGCACATTTCAGAGATGCCGATCAAATGTCCCGTTGCTCCACTGGAGTTTGCCTTTTTGGCTGATGCATATTTTACAGAACGCAAGATGCGCGACAAAGTCGAAATCGTATATGTAACTCCATTAGAGGGAGCCTTCACCAAGCCAGTTTGTTCCAAGCAATTGGGTTGGATGTTGACCGAACGCCACATCCAACTCGAACCCGATTTCGTCATCGAACATATCGATCCTGAATCAAAGGTCTTGGTTTCCATGGATGAACGGGAGATCCCTTTTGACCTGCTTGTAACGGTGCCGGTCAATATGGGGGCAGATTTCATAGGTAAGTCGGGGCTGGGCGATGACCTCAACTACGTGCCAGTTGATAAAGAGACCTTCTTATCCAAGAAGTATCCAAATATCTTTGCGCTCGGAGATGCCTCGGACATTCCGGCATCTAAAGCTGGATCTGTGGCTCACTTCGCCATTGATCTCTTTGCTGAAAATTTCATTGATCATATAAATGGTCGGCCCATGACCCATAACTTTGATGGACATACAAATTGCTTCATCGAATCGGGTAACGGGAAGGGATTGTTGATCGACTTTAACTACGCAGTCGAACCACTTACCGGAACATTCCCATTACCTATTGTTGGTCCGTTCTCATTGCTTAAAGAGAGTCGCATCAACCACCTGGGCAAGTTGGCATTTCGTTGGATTTACTGGAACTTATTGATAAAGGGACGGTGGATCCCGCTCCCATCACACATGTCTATGACAGGAAAGAAAAAAGTTACTCAGAAGGAAGGGGTTGAGGTAAATGCCAATCATTGAAATTGCAGGCAAGCAGATCAATGTAAATGAAGAGGGATTTCTTACCAACTATGACGAATGGAATGAAGAAATCGCCAAGGAGCTAGCGAAACAGATCGAGATAGAAATGACCGAGGAGCGTTGGCGGATCATTAAGTTCTTGCGTGAGGACTATAAGACGCAGGGTGAAACTGCAACCTCTCGTCGAGTTCAATCTATCGGGGGAGTGCCCGTCAAAGAGCAGTTCGCACTTTTTCCAAAGAAGCCAGCAAAGAAAATGGCGTATATCGCCGGACTACCAAAACCTAAAGGTTGCGTGTGAGGAGAATGAAATGACACCAAAAATCGTTCCTAACTTTGGTTCTGATAATACCGATCGAAAGTTAGCAATAATATGTTCCAAAGGTAATCTAGATATGGCCTATCCGGGTCTGATCCTCGCTAACGCCGCATTAGGTGAAGGCGTAGACACCATGATCTTCTTTACCTTTTGGGGCTTTGACATGATCACTAAGTCGCGGATGTATGACTTACAATTTTCACCGGCGGGCAACACCGCCATGCACCTGCCTGGCAATAACAGGCACATCCCGCAAGCAGTGATGCCGGCTCCGGGAATGACAGCGGTTGCAACCCATATGCTCAAGAAGCAGATTGCAGATCTTGATGTTCCTGAAGTCCCTGATTTTCTCGATCAGATTGTTGCTGCCGGCGGACACCTATGGGCATGTCGCATGTCAGCAGATATGAACAAATTGACGATGGAAGATTTGCGCGATGATGTCGAGGGAATTATTAGTGCCTCCGACTACATCGAAATGACCGAGGGGGCTCAACTCCTGTTTATCTAATTGCATCTAATTACATAGATCAACGAGTGCACTCGGGGTGAATGCACTCGTTGACCGACCTATGTGTGGAAACTATTACTTACCGTAGTATGAAGATCCGGAAGTCTTCTTAGGCTTTGGCACGACTTTATGTTTTGCTTTTGCCTTTGGCTTCTTCACGGGCTTGGTAGCTTTTGGCTTAGGAGTTGCACTTGGCGAACTCTTTTCATTTGCGATCTCCGATGGGGTCAATTCAACTCCAGCAGGGGAGACCACATACCAAATTCCGCCAATTCCTTGCCCGTTGACATCACCGATCTTGGTGTCGCCGGCAAAGGTATAGATCGGACGACCATTAACGACTATCTGATTATTAGATGCAATAACAGTTATTTTTGCAGATACGCCACTCACAACAGGCGTCGCTGAAGTGGATGTAATGGCTGGCCAGTGAACTAAACAACCGCCAGTACAAGTACTCACGCCTGAATTAGGTACATCCGGCTGGTAGTAATAAGCCGTCATACCTTTGCCATCTACGATGATGTTTCCAAGGCTTGTAGCCCCGACGCCTAAATCACCACCCGCTGCCGTAGCAACAGAGGCTGTCCCTGCCAGCATAAACAAAGCTAAGCCAAGGGAAAGTTTGCCAATCAAAGTTCTCTTCATCGTGTGCGCCTTCTTTCAAGAGCGATTCGCGGTTACCCTAATAACGAGATACGCCCCTTATAAGTTCATCGACCCATACGCTCAGTCCAAATGAACCTTCTTGCCCGCCAGCTCGTTATCGGATTAGAGGTGACTAATAACTAATGAAGAGCAAGCACGATGATCTACTCCTGGCGCTACACCATGCGCACGGACGGGCGCTCTTCAGTTATGTCGCAAGGATGACTGGTGATGATGCTCTGGCTCAAGACATCGTTCAAGAATCACTGCTCAAGGCATGGAAGCACCCATCGATTCTCGATCAAAGCAATGATTCGACCAGAGCCTGGCTCTTCACCGTTGCACGCAACCTAGTAATCGATGACAAGCGAAGTGCACGATTTCGAAGAGAATCCGCCACCGAGACACTTCCTGAAGTACCAACCGCAGATGAAACAGATGCCGTACTCGATGCCTGGATAATTTCTGATGTTCTATCAACTCTGAGCGAACCGCATCGCCGAGCAATAATCAGTGCCTATTACCTAGGCAATTCAGTTGCAGAGATTGCTCGACAAGAAGATGCACCCGTTGGCACCATCAAATCCAGACTCCACTACGCGCTTGCAGCGCTCAAGCTTTCACTTCAAGAGAGAGGTGCAGGACAATGAACGAGTTCGATGATCCCTTCAAAGATTGGGATGCAGCATATGTTCTTGGCGCTCTAAATACTGATGAACGCAAGGAATATGAAAGCCACCTTGCTGACTGCGCCGTCTGCTCCAGTGCTGTTACATCTTTTGCTGGAATTCCAGGAATTCTGAGCAAGCTTGATTCACAAAGCGCAATCGCTCTGCGGGGCGGAGCACCGCAAGAATTGATTATTAGTTCATGGAACGAATCTGCCTTCATACAGAAATTAGCAAAGCGAGCCGAACAAGAACGAATTCATACCCGAATACTTCGATCAGTCGGACTTGCAGCTGCTTCCCTAATTCTAATCAGTGTCGGAGTTGCCACAGGTGAAGTACTCCACCACTCTTCAAACGGAAATTCAGTTACATCGTCAGACGTTCTTGGTAAAGTCATTCATGTTACTAACCTTCAACCTCAGATAATGACGGCAACTTTTCGCGTTACCAGCAAAGCTTGGGGGACACGCTTTGATTGGAACTGCACCTATGCAGACGGTGTTTCAGATCAATATTCGTCATCGAATTACAATTTGATTGTGACCGATACATCAGGGCATAACACGGTTATCGCTACGTGGAGTGCAAGTGGAACCAAGGCCGTTGGATTAGCGGCAACTTCGGCACTTCCAGAATCGCAAATCAAATCTGTGGAGGTAACCCTTGCTGGGTCGACTGATCCCTTAGTTCGAGGGGAAATTTGAATAACCCGCGATAGGACTAGTCGTGCAGATTGATTTACTAACTATTTCTTGCAGGTCGCAGTTGAGTCCCGAAGTACTAATTTAGGCTTAATTAGATACCTTTTTGGCTTGAAAGAAGACTCTTCGGTTTTGAGAATCGAAGCAAGGATTTCGAAACCCTTCTTTCCCATATCGGAGAGTGGATCCTTTACCGAACTAAGCGGATGTACTCTCAGTTTGGCAAGAGCTGAATCGTCATACCCGAAGAGTGAAATGTCTTCTGGTACTGAAAGTCCCGCTTCGTTCAAAGCCGCGAGTGCTCCTATTGCTATGAGATCGCTCGCGGCAAATATTGCGGTAGGGATGGCTTTCATCTTAAGCGCTACTTTCGCAGCTTCGTATCCGGCTTCTTCACTCCATGCGCCGGCGATCACAGTCGCATATTTTTCGAGTCCAACGCTCTTCATCGCGGCCAAGTAACTGAGTGAGCGAAAACGTGGGCCTGGATCTTCTCCGCCTGAAATATGCGCTATACGCCGATGCTTGAGATTTGCTAAATGTTTTACGATTTCGGTAACGGCGAATTTTTCATCGCTATTAACCGTATTATAGAGATGCCCATTTCTATATTTGGTGTGGCCGATTTGTACGATTGGGATGTTCCCAGTGATGCGTTGCAATTCTTCCGTTTTGATTTGAGATCCTGCGATGATCAGTCCATCTACTTTCTGTGCGCGGATCGTTTTGATTGCTTCAATTTGTCGTGCCTCATCTTCATCGTGCCAAGTCGTTGGATGCAAAACTTCAGAATCCCCACTATTGCCAATGAGCAATTTGTAGCCAAGAGCACGGCTTGCGTGCTGAATGCCGTAATAAATTTCACCATAGTAAGGGTTGTGAATATTGGTGAGGATTACTCCGACAGTGTTCGTGACTCGAGATTTAAGTCTGCGCGCTGATTCATTTGGCTGGTAACCCAACTTTTCAGCTGCGGCTATAACTGCCGCCCTGCGTTTCGCGCTTACTTTCGGGCTTTCTCGAAAGACAAGCGAAGCAAGGGCAGTCGAAACACGGGCTTCTCGAGCAACATCCACGAGGGTGGGTTGGAAGTCCATGGGAGAAAACTAGCGCCTAAAGCTGAGTATGAGCGATCTTGCACTCAAAAATCGTTATCAAATTGAGATAATGCACGCCCCTAAATCCGTTGACTTCGTCTGTTTGATGCAGTTCACTTCGGTTCAAATTAGAACGTTCTAATTTTGAACAGGTTTTGAAAGGGCTCCGTGAAGAAAATCGCTAAGCGCCGCAAGACAAAAGGTGGCTATATTCCCTACCTTCTCGTCCTTCCTGTCCTTATTGGCTATTTTACTTTCTACTTGTATCCGATGGTCCGAGGTGTTTATCTAAGTTTCACTGATTCAAGTCTGCTTAAATCCGGGAAATTCGTAGGAATTCACGAATACCAACGCCTCTTCGCAGACGCAACATTTCGAAACGCTATTCGCGTAACAGCGCAGTATGTAATTATTAACGTCGGCACCCAAACGGTTTTTGCTCTTGCTTTGGCCGTTGCTATGGATCGGCTAAGTAAATCGGTGATTCTTCGCTCCACACTTTTGCTGCCTTGGCTGATCCCCGGGGTCACTGTCGGGCTTCTTTGGAGCTGGCTCCTTGACCCAATTCTCGGCGTCGTTAATGTCTTGCTGGGGCATATGGGAATCCACCCGCAGTCATTTTTTGGAAGTGAAACACAAGCAATGCCGACCATCGCGTTGGTAAACACTTGGCGCTACGTCGGCTACACCTCACTTCTACTTTTTGCTGGAATTCAGATGATTCCTAAATCGCTCTATGAAGCGGCGGCGATTGATGGCGCCAATGAGTGGAAGATGTTTAGAAAATTGACCTTACCGCTGCTCAGGCCAGTTCTTGTCTTGGTCATGGTGATTTCTCTCGTGGGTGCATTTCAGATCTTTGACACGATTGCGATTGTCACAAAGGGCGGTCCGATCGATGCAACTCGCGCTATGAATTATTATATTTTTGATCAGGTATTCAACCGCTTCCACTTGGGTTACGGCGCCGCAATCGCAACAATCCTGCTCATATTCCTAGCCTTTATTTCGCTAGTTCAACTTCGACTTGCCCGTGCTGATGATTCGGATTTGGGGTAAAGACCATGAAACAGGTTAAATATGGCAAGGTCATTGCCTGGGGATTTGTCGCAGTCATACTATTCATAACACTCTTCCCCGTGGCGTGGATGCTCAAGACTGCTTTTTCGAGCAATGCAGATCTCTTCACCCACTATTCGTCTCTGCTACCGCCCCATTGGACGCTAAATAATTTCAGGCGAGTTCTTGGAATTGCGAGTTTGAAAGAGAATCAAGCTGGGGGAGGCTCTGGTGCCTCAATCAATTTTTGGGTGTATTTGAAAAATTCCCTTGCATTCACTACCACGATTGTCATATTCCAAGTTGGATTCAGTGTATTGGCAGGATATGCGCTAGCTCGTCTCAAGTTCTCGGGACGCAAGGGAATCTTCTATTTATTGATGACGGGTCTGTTAGTACCCCCTATGTTCTCAACGATTCCCAATTACGGAACGATTAAGTCACTGCACTTGCTGAACACATGGCCAGGCCTGGTTGCTCCTTTCATCTTCGGTACACCGTTCGCGGTCTTTTACATGCGCCAGTTCTTCTTATCTTTTCCAAAAGAGATTGAAGAGGCATCTGAACTTGATGGCCTTTCAACGATGGCACGCATTCGGATGGTTGTGTTGCCAATGAGTTGGCCGCCAATCTTCACTTTGTCACTAATTGTTGGGGTTACCGCTTGGAACGAATATTTATGGCCATTGATTGTGGGGACAAACGAGAACATGCGCGTTCTCACCGTTGGAATGGGCGTCTTTAAAGCGCAAAATCCGTCCGACGCGCCGGACTGGGGTGGCTTGATGGCAAGCGGAACGCTGACGGTAATTCCCGTACTCATAATTTTAATTTTGTTCGGTAAGAAGATGGTGGGATCGATTCAACTGACCGGTTCCAAATAAATAATATTTAGGCGCCACCCATGTGGAACCTGAACCACTTGATCAATTGATTAAGTGAATCAACCGAAAGGATGTTTATGTTGCGTCTCTCGAAGAAAAAAGTGGCAGGAGTTGCTGCGTTGTTACTTGGCGCTACATTACTTCCTGCCATCGCCTCAACGGCAAATGCCGCTACTCCCGTAACTATTACCTACGGAATGTGGGATGACCGTCAACTTCCCGCTTATCAGGCATGTGCCGATGCATTCCAGGTAGCTAACCCTGGCATCACAATCAAGATAACCCAATCCGGGTGGAGTGATTATTGGAACGCCGTAACAACTGGTTTCGCTAATGGAAACGGCTTCGACGTTATAACGGATCATTTGGCTTACTATCAAGATCTTGTGAACGCTGGACAAATTCTCGATCTAACACCTTACGTGGCGGCAGCTAAAGTCAATTTGAGTCAATATCAGCCCGGTTTGGCTGAACTTTGGACAAAGAACGGAAAGCGCTACGGGTTGCCGAAAGATTTCGACACCATTGCAATCTCGTATAACTCTGCCGCTACAACGAAAGACAAAATTACTCCCGCTCAATTGAAGTACATTACATGGAACCCTACGAATGGTGGATCATGGGAGCGACTTCTCAAGACGGCAACTATCGATAAGAATGGTCATAACGCCTTGTCTCCTAAGTTCGATAAGAACAACGTTGTGACATATGGCTTGAATGCACCAGATAAGACAACTGACTGGGGTCAGACTGACTGGAGCACTCTTGCTGTCTCAAACGGATTCCAATTCTTGAATAAGAATCCTTGGGGAAATCATTACAACTTTGATAGCCCTGCCTTGGCGCAAACACTTGCTTGGTACCGAAAGGGAATTGCTGGTGGATGGATTCTTGATCCTCGCAATACCGGAAGCTTAGGTACACCTGCACTTATGGAAGCAAATAAGATCGTTTTTTCCACTAATGGTTCATGGGAGATCAACGGTTTAGTTTCCGCCAAGGTTCCGGTTAAGTTCGCGGCGTTACCGATTGGTCCACAGGGTCGCCACACAATGTTTAACGGCCTTGCGGATTCAGTCAACGCAGCAACAAAGAATCCTGCAGAAGCTGTGAAGTGGGCCTTGTATCTTGGCTCGTCGGCTTGCCAGGATATCGTTGCTGCTCATGCAGTCGTGTTCCCTGCAATCAAGACATCGACTGTGAAAGCGTTCGCAGCGTTTAAGGCTGCCGGTGCGGCGATTGATGGATTCACTTCTGAGGTAAATCCAAAAGTTACGTTCATCCCACCTATGGCTGATAATGCAAAGGACGTTGCTGCAATCTTTGGTCCGTACCTGACAAAGATCTACTTTGGTCAAGGCGATGCGCAAACTCTCTTGACAGAAGCGAATAAGCAGATAAACGCCCTCTTCACCAACTAGGGCTTACTCTCGCGGAAGAAGAATGAAGCTCATTGTCCTGTAGGGGTATCAGGGCAATGAGCTCCGTTTCTTGAATTACTAATTTCCAACATTTCACACAATAAATTTCACAGAATAGGGAGATTCATGTTTAGCCCGGCTCTGCTGCACTTACGAACGCAGGGGACTTCAGTCCTGCTTGATACAACAAATGACTCACTTGCGATCATGTATTGGGGACCCGCACTTGCAGAATTCTCACAGGTAGAGGGCTTAGTCTTTCAACAGGCGATATGTAATCCCATATCAAATAGTTTTTTTGATGATCCGCTCACGATTGGCCTCATGCGTGAGCATTCGAGAGGATTTTTGGGTCATCCAACTTTGCAGGGCCATCGAAATGGGAGAGCGTGGTCAACTTTATTTTCGATCGAACGCATCTCCCAAGATGGAAATTCAATCACCGCGAATTTGGTCGATGCAGATGCTGGTCTTGGGCTAACCGTTGTTATTGCTCTAAGTGATTCGGGAATTCTCACCCTCAAAGGGGATTTGATTAATCTAGGGAACGACAATTATTCTTTAACACAACTGGCATTTTGGCTGCCACTCCCAGATCGCGCCCAAGAAGTTCTGGACTTTACTGGAAGGTGGCTTAAGGAGCGCCAACCGCAACGGCGCCCAATATCGTATGGTTTAACGACTAGAGAAATTTGGGCAGGGCGCAGTAGCCACGATTACACGATTGCGCAGATCGCACTTTCGGAAGGAACCAATTTCTCCGCAGGTGAAGCCTGGGCAATGAGTCTTGCGTGGAGTGGGAACAGCCAACACCATATTGAAAAATTACCTGATGGGATGCAGTCAATTGGAGCCGGGGAGTTGCTGTTACCAGGTGAGGTAATCATTGCTCCGGGCGAAAGTTACAAAACTCCAGCGCTCGTTGCCACATACAGTGCGCATGGACTCGATGGAATTTCGGATAATTTTCATACGTGGATTAGATCGCGCCCGCATCATCCAACCAATCGTCGTCCACGCCCACTTACCTTGAATGTGTGGGAAGCGATCTACTATGACCACAATGAATCAAAACTTCGTACGATTATTGATCGCGCAGTCGAGGTAGGAATTGAAAGGATTATCCTTGATGACGGTTGGTTTCATGATCGCCGTGATGATCACGCAGGCCTTGGAGATTGGGTAATTGATCCCACGGTTTGGCCAAATGGCTTGCAATCAACTATTGAATACGCGAACAAGTCCGGGATTGAATTTGGTCTCTGGTTTGAGGGTGAAATGGTAAATCCAGATTCCGATCTTTATCGGGCTCATCCAGAGTGGATATTGCATGAAGCAGGTCGAACGCCGCTTCTTTGGCGCTTCCAACAAGTTCTAGATCTGAGTCACGAAGGCGCCTTCAACCATGTACTCGGGCAAGTGGATGCGGTTTTGTCGGCTAACAATATTTCCTACATCAAGTGGGACCACAATAGGTCCCTTGCTGACGCCGGGCATTTAGGTCGTGCTTCTGTGCACAACCAGACACTGCAGATTTATCGACTCTTCAGTGAGTTGAAGCGGCGTCACCCCACATTGGAAATAGAAAGTTGTGCATCTGGCGGTGGAAGAATTGATCTTGGAATTCTTGACTATGTCGATCGGTTTTGGACTAGCGATGTAAATGATGCTCTGGAACGCCAAGGCATTCAACGTTGGACAGGAATGGTTATTCCACCAGAAATGTTGGGCACTCATATAGGTCCGACGCATGGTCATCAAATGGGTCGGACCACCGAGATTTCTTTCCGCGCAATTAACGCCCTCTTTGGTCATGCTGGAATCGAGTGGGATGTTACCCAAGCAACGGAATACGAGATGCAGATTCTCAAAAGTTGGGCAACATTTTATAAGAGCCATCGACACCTACTTCACTCTGGTCGTACCGTTCGAGTAGATCACTCGGATAAAAGCGCTTTCCTTTATGGGGTCGTTGCTCACGACAAGAGTGAAGCAATATTTGCCTACATGCAGTTGACATCACTGTCATCGACCTTGCCACAGATGGCTCGATTCCCAGGTTTAGATCTAAATTCGAATTACCAAGTTACGTTCGCGACAGAACTGGGGTTGCCGCTAACAATTGAAGTGGCTGGACCTTTGTGGCTTGGGGGAGTCGTCATGTCAGGACGCGCTCTCGGTGAAATTGGAGTTAGGCCGCCAATTCTTGCTCCCGAGAACGGGTTTGTCGTTACTTTTAATCGACTTTAAAAGATTTAAAAGAAAGGCGTAGCGAATGGAAACTTTTACGTTAGACACTCGCGCTGCGACTCCACCGATGGGCTGGAATTCCTGGAATCACTTTCTCAATGAGAAGAATCGAGCTCGGATCTTCGCCACGACATCCGAGGCGATCATCGAACAGGCTGAGGCACTCGTGGGCAGTGGTATGGCCAAAGCTGGATATGAATATGTTGTAATCGACGATTGTTGGCAAGCCAAAAAGCGCGATAACGATGGGAAATTGGTTTCAGATCCCGTGCGTTTCCCAGAGGGAATTGCTTATCTATCTGAGCGAGTGCACGCGCTAGGATTGAAAATTGGTTTGTACTCGGTACCGGGTTCCCTCACTTGTGCCCAGCAATACGATAACTATGGCGGTGATCCCCTTGGAAGTTACCGACATGAAGAGGTGGACGCACAAACTTTCGCCGAATGGAATATTGATTTCTTGAAGTATGACTGGTGCAAAGCACATCTAAATGAAGGATTATTTGCCCAAGAGCAATACGCCCTGATGCGCAAGCACCTCGATGATTCTGGTCGATCAATTACGTACTCAATCTCTGAATATGGTCTCTTCGATCCGCATCTCTGGGCACCGGGGATAGCTCATATGTGGCGTACGACGGATGACTTGATTGCCGACTGGGATTCGATTCTTAGAACGCTCGATAAGCAAAGATCTCTCTGGCCATATTCCAGGCCTGGCGCTTGGAATGATCCAGACATGCTCCAAGTGGGCAACGGGAAATTAACCGAGAATGAAAACCGTGCTCATTTTATGATGTGGGTGATTCTTAATGCTCCGCTTATGGCTGGGCATGACGTGGCAAAGATGGATGAAGCGACGAGAGCACTGCTCTGCAATCCGGATTTGATTGCGATAAATCAGGATTGGGGCGGATCTCAAGGAAGACTCGACTGGCAGTTACGAGAATTGGAATTTTGGGTTAAACCGATGTCCTCTGGCGCGAAAGCATTTGTGATTTTGAACCGAGGGGAAATGAACGAGCAGATTAAATTAGATCTCGAAATTCTGGGTCTTGGCGCGGGATCCATTACTGAGGTGATCACGGGGGAGAGCTATGCAAATAACGGCGAACTCCCATTGGTAATCCGAGGTCATGATGCCAGACTTTTCATTGTTGAGAGTTCAATATAAATCACCAGGCAGGATCCGAAGCGTTTGACTGGATTTTTTTGATCATTGCTTGCTTGAGGGGGAACGAGAGGGCCACGAGAGTGCGGCCAACTCAATCTTAGGTGGTGAGGTTTTTTGACTGGATTGGTTACTGAAGGGAGTTTGGATTGTATGAGAGAAATTTCGCTATCGATGAGATTCAGTGCTGATCGTAAATCGCTCATAGCGCAATTTTGACCAATCATCTGGTGGATTGGAGGGCACGGGATATTTCTCTTCAAGATTGGCGTAAGCACTCTTTACGAGATCTTTGAGGGTAAGCACATATTGCGAGATCTCGGAAAGTTCACGTCCAGTTGCGTCAAAAGTCCGAACCATTTCAAAGGTATCTAAATCCCCTCGTTTTTCGATAATTTCCTTCAAGTGGCTTTCTCTAAACAGTTGTTGCGTTCGATCCAATATCGTGCGGTGAACCTGTTCAAGATCTGCCAGGACGATTTCTTTGCGACCCTCGAGTTCGGCCAGACTGTGTAGATAGTTCGATTTCTCCGTCACCGTGGATGTCAGTCGACTAATAAGAAATCCCCCGATGATTGCCACCAATGCCGCGGTTGATTGCGCGATTGTCGAGAGATACCAATTAGGGTCGTAGGGAATCGATGCTGAGGGGAGAACGCATAGTTAAAGACTAGGGGCAACGCCTATTTCACACGCAATTTTATGGCTAATTCTAAAGCAATAGGAGTATGGTGAATTTTGGAAAACCTACCGTAGGTTGAAGAGGTAAGGACTTAACATGGATTGGTACGGCAATGGATATGGGATGCATAACTCTGGTTATGCCATCTTCGGAATGATCTTTATGGTTGTTCTGTTTATCGTTGGGGTATGGGTAATTGTCAAAATTGTTGAACGTGGTTCACACAATCATCCGCACGGCGAAAGACTAAATCACTCCAAAAATAGTTCAACAGCAGCTCAGGAGTACTTGGATATGCGTCTTGCTAAAGGTGAAGTCTCGGCCGATGAGTATGTAACTCTAAAGAAGCATCTCTCTGATTAGTCAGTCATCCGGTGAGTGAAACTCTAAGAATGAGAAAATACTCAGGTAATCGATTTAGCAGTTTGATGCTTCTCCTTGCGTCAATTGGCCTTGTTGGTTGGATTATTTATTTGGGGTTTTCGCTTCCGACCTCATACAGAGCCAATCATTGGGATGTAGCTTGGGTTGGCTTCGACATCGCGATGGTTAGTACCTTTCTTCTTACCAGTTGGGCGCTTTGGAAAAGGCGGCAAATTGCTATCCCTTCCGCGATGGTTTCCGCGACCTTTCTCGTCATTGATTCTTGGTTTGATGTTGCCACTTCAGAGTCTGGTAAAGATCTTGATTTATCAATTGGATTGGCGATAGTGAGCATTGCAGTGGCAGTGCGATTATTACGTTTTAGCCATAAGGCAATTAGGCAATCTATCCGCAACGCCTATGAACAAGCTGGGAAAGAGTGCATCAGTGACGCTCTTTGGCAGACACCACTTATGATATTTGAACGCGAAGTAGAAGCAATAATCGAAAGTGATACTTAAATCGAGAAAATCTAGATGCAAGGAGATGGATTTCACTCCTTCGAATTGCTAGTTAGCCAGTAAACTCCCGCTATGACCGAAACTGGGCCTTTAGTAAGACTGCGTACCTACCGCAAGACATACGTAGCTATGTTAATTTCATCTATCTTGAGTTTGATAGCTTCGCTAGTCCTCTCCTATGACGCAATTAAGTTGGCCGCAAATCCCTCCGGCAAACTTTCTTGCGATGTCAACGCTGTCGTCTCTTGCGGCAAAGTTGCTAGATCTTGGCAATCCCACCTTCTTGGATTCCCAAATGCATTTCTCGGGTTGATGACCGAACCGGTAGTGATCGCCGTTGCGGTCGCCGGATTGGGTCTAGTTACTTTTCCGCGGTGGTTTCTGCGCACCGCTCATATTGTCTACTCGGCGGGCTTGATCTTCGCACTTTGGTTGCTCTCCCAATCATTTTTTGTCATTAAAGCGTTTTGCCCGTGGTGCCTCCTAGTGACAGTTTCTACTATTACGGTCTTCTCAACCATGACAAGAATTAATGTCATGGAAAATACTTGGAGTCTTTCACCTGAAATGCACGAGAAGTTTGTGCATTTCCTTGATCGTGGGTGGGGGCGAGTCGCTTATGCCTTTATTTATTGCTTCCTTGGTCTGGCAATTATTTTCAAGTATGGGAATTATTTCTTGCCTTAAGAATTTTCGTTGGAACTAACTGTAGCTATTATTCTCAACCACCAAGGGTTGGGTCTTGCTTGTCGTACCACTCTAATGCTCGAAGGAAGTGATCAGCTTCAAAATCTGGCCAATATTCATCTACTACAAATATGTCTGCATAAATAGATTGGGCTGGTAAAAAACCACTGAGTCTTCTTCTGCCTCCCCACCGAATAATCAAATCAATTCTCGACACATCGAATGATTTAATGTTATTAATTATGTTTATATTCGGATTGTCAGCAACTTTTAATTGGTTTAAATCCCATTCCCAATCATAATTAACAAGAAAATTGATTTTTATTCCACCCTCACCAAAGGTCGTCCTATTGGTATATCGGCGTAATTCATTAGGAAACATAGGCGAATCACTATTTCCAACGACCAATAATGAAGCGTTTTCTTTTCTAAGTTTTTGAGCAGCGATAATGCATGCCTTAGTGAAAGCTTCTCTTTGAACTGTTGGTCGTTTGTTGTTATCTTTAGTGAAACCATAAAAAGTTAACTCTTTAACGCCAATTTTCTGGCATAATTTAAATAAGGCAAGACCTGATTTGAGTCCCGTCGCATATCCTTTTTCTTTGCTTATTCCGTTTGACTCTGCCCACCTGCGATTTCCGTCGGGGATAATTCCAATGTGATCAGGTATTCGCATCAGGCCCCTTTATTGTTAGAACTCTTATACCTAATGGCATAGTTGCCATTAATGATTTTAGTGGAGAATTTTCATTTTAACACTGGTGGACGTAAATTACATCGTCGCTTAAGTGTTCTTAATATGCTCGTGAATAGCAGTCGTCAATTCATCAATTTTCTTAGTTAAAACTTGGACTTCACGAGTAAGCATCAAATTTTCGTTGTCAATTTCGAAAGTATGCTGCGCTAATTCGCTGGATATCTGATCAGAGCGTTTTGCCGCAATTAATAGGATAGCTCCTTGCATCGCTGCCAAGCATGAGAGAACTAAATTGAGAAGAATAAAGGGGTAAGGGTCAAAACCGTGTTTCCCGTTATAAATCATCCAGATTGTCAAAAAGATCAAGGCGCAGATTACAAAGGGCCAGGAACCCATTCCGTTGCGCATGCCATCTGCTGCCCGTTCGCCGATCGTGAGGTTCTTACCTGAACGAACTCGAGGATGAAAATGCCAACGACTCGCTTTAGTATTCATAGGTTGCGGATCATACCTTCAACTCCTTTAACATGAGGATTAGGTGGGGCTTGGCATGATTTTCATCGTGATCTTTGCAGCCCTGATGATAATTACGGTAGTTTGAGTGGATCTAATCTTCCTTAGACATCGCACCGGGGCGCTCTAGTTGTGATAATCGTTCAACGTCTTCTAAACAGCCAGCCAATTCTCCCAGAGCTGGGAGCGCCGTTTGAATAGAATGACGGTCCGCTTCCGTGAGATGTTCTAAGGCTGCCGTAAGACGTTCCTGGTTTGCACGTCGCCAGCCGGTGATACTCGCGTGACCAAGGTCGGTTAAATGTAAGGTATATATTCGTCGGTCTGTTTCGTCCATAGTACGGGTGATTAGATTGGCCGTGACCATCTGTTGGATTAAGGTGCTCACGGTGTTAGTGGCGAGCCGATGGCGTTGGGCTAATTCCCCGACCCTCAGGCCAGGTTCTTCTGAAAGTCGTTGCAAGATTTCCACCTGCGCCATTGGAAGCGTTTCCCACGGATAGTCGCTTCGAATACTGGAGCGCAACACACGACGCAAGCGGGTAATTACATCGGTGAGTAACCACGCCTCCGAACTAAGATTTAGATTCAGCTGCTCCAATAGCGGGTCTGTAATTGGCATGTTATTAGCCTATTTGTTGGTCGACACATAAACTAGTTCTGTGGCAGAACTAGTTTCAGGGGATAAAAGCGCCTATCATGTTCGTTGGCGAAGGTTGCTAGTCGAACCCCGACGCCCAGAGTGGATCCGTCTGCATCCGAAAGCACCATGGCTCGTAGTGGCCACTGTTTGCATCGGAGCCTTCATGGGACAACTCGACGCAAGCATCGTCACGCTAGCGGTGCCATCTATCCAACAAGATTTTCGAGCACCTCTCGCAACTGTTGAATGGGTTTTCCTCGTCTATTTGCTGATATTAATTGGCGCTGTATCGGCCGTGGGCCGCATGGCCGATATGGTCGGGCGAAAACTTCTTTATATATACGGTTTCGGAGTGTTCACGGCTGCCTCACTTGGATGTGCGCTGGCCCCTAATATGGGATGGTTAATCGCTACCCGTATCGTGCAAGCCCTCGGGGCCGCGATGTTGCAGGCCAACAGCGTCGCACTAATCCGGACTAACATGCCTAGCAATAAACTGGGGAAGGCCATCGGATTACAGGGAGCGGCGCAAGCAGTTGGGCTTGCACTCGGCCCATCGGTCGGGGGATTCCTCATCGGATTAGGTGGTTGGCGTTGGGCGTTTTACATCAATTTACCGGCGGGAGCAATCGGGCTGATACTCGGTTGGTTCCTTATTCCACGCACTCGAGTTTTCGCGCCGAAGATGCGATTCGATTGGATCGGTTTATATTTAATAATGCCAACGGTTGCCGCTGGTTTGCTCGCATTCTCCCAGGCTGGCGCCCTTGGTTTTGCAAACCCATTCGTATTGGGAATGTTGGCAGTAGCAATCGTTCTGGGCGTTGCATTTGTAATGCATGAGCGAAGATCACGATCACCTTTGCTAGACATCTCACTTTTTCGGTCTCGCAACTTTAGTTTAGGGATCACTACTGCGCTGCTTTGCTATCTGGTGCTTTTTGGCGTTCTCTTCATTATGCCGCTATACCTTGAGGGCGAATATCACCTCGCCCCGGCCCGCGTCGGACTATTGATAATGATCCTTCCAGTTGCCTTGGCCGTGGTTGCCCCTGCCGCGGGGAATATCGCAGATCGATGGGGTAATCGGCTGCCTACTACGATTGGCATGACGCTAACCGCTTTTGCTTTTCTTTTGCTGGCCCTCCTCACCCCCAGTATTTTGATTGTTGCGTTGGTTTTGGCAGTAGCGGGTTTGGGACTCGGACTTTTCACTCCGGCAAATAATTCGACCATCGTGGGTTCTGGTCAAGAACATCAAGCTGGAATGGTCAGTGGAGTTTTAAACATGACGCGTGGAATTGGAACCTCCCTCGGTGTGGCACTCGCCGGCATGACATACGCAATCGCTAGCGGTGTAAACGGTATACACATCGCCACACTCGGGAACGCGGTGTCCGGAATGCATATAGTTGCTGCACTTCTTGGAATGCTTGCCTTTATTTCTGCAGGACTCTCGGTAGCCAAGGCGCGGAAGTAGAATTCTCGGATTTCAAAGTCAACTTATTTGACTTAATAAGTAGCAATTGAGTTATATCTTGCTCAAGCTCTTAAGGAACGCAACTCATTGTCATGTTCTTCGGAAAGTGATACACATTATCCATGGGGAAACTTGCGCATGGTGTGATCTTCGCAGCCGTGATGATAATTACTGTAGTTGGCGTGGATTTATTCTTCTTTAGACATCACACCGGGCAGCGGCTGATAGCGAACGTAGGTATTGTCTTGGTGTTTGTCGCATTTTACTGGCGGTTCTTTAAACGCAATTGAAGAATTTATTTTGAGCACAACACCCGATCGAGGAGATCTGGTCGCCGCAGCAATGTGCGTTCTGGACGCCAACTGGACCGGTTCGCACACCATCCCCGCGAGCGGGCTTTACCCCCATCAGTGGAGCTGGGATTCCGGCTTTATCGCAATTGGTTTACGCCATCTTTCGCCAGAACGAGCACAACTGGAATTGGAGTCACTCCTATTAGGTCAATGGCAGGATGGGCGCATTCCGCAGATTGTCTATGACGTCACGAAGGACGACGAATATTCACCGAGCGCATCGTTCTGGGGATCTGCGCAGATACCTGGTGCACCATCGATTTCGACCGCGGGACTGATTCAACCCCCCAATCATGCCTGGGCGACGTGGGAAGTGCATTGGGCAGATCCTGCGACATCGCG
>Ga0207933_1000644_pt1 | contig 32249 bp, 27 predicted proteins | sample NGESurdeep092012_4_FD_184488 | JGI IMG/M metagenome (GOLD analysis project Ga0207933, IMG submission 184488) | Arctic peat soil microbial communities from Barrow, Alaska - NGEE Surface sample F53-3 deep-092012 (SPAdes) | ecosystem: Environmental > Terrestrial > Soil > Wetlands > Peat ... | reverse complement strand
CATTGAACATCTCTGGGCCGCCTTCAAGACCCGCCTCCGCAAAGACCTTTCCACCGCCGTAAACCCCTTCCTTTTTATCGCCAATATGTCCCAATGTTATTGTTAATTGCTATAGCATTCTTCCGCATGGCCAAACCCAATTTCATCGAACTGCTGGGCTACGAGCCACGCCACTTGCTTCATCCGACAAAACAAGATACTTTGCCAGCATGAGCACAGTGGATTTGATTTATGAAAAGGCCAAGACGCTGCCCGGCAAATTGCAGTCGGAAGCGCTGGGCTTTGTCGAATATCTTGGCCGTCGCCGCGTCGCCAAAACGGAAGCCGCCGACTGGCAGCGGTTGGCGCGCGACACACAATCCCTTCCCGCCGCGCCGCGCATCTCGGACGATGACATCGCTGCCGAAATCGCGGCCTATCGAGCCGTCCAATGAGGGTGGTTGTTGACACGAACGTCGTGGTGTCTGCCATTCTACGCGACCGGCTTCCCGAAAAAGTTTTGCTGTTCATCCTCGCCCGTCCGGATTTTGAATGGGTGGCATCGCTGGAAATTCTGGCGGAGTATCACGAAGTGCTTCACCGCCCGAAGTTCGCATTGCCAGCTTCAATTTTATCGCAATGGGACGAACGCTTTCGCTCGGCCATCGCGGAATGGCCGGTGGAAATTTCAGTTTCTTTTCCGCGCGATATTACGGATGCGAAATTTCTGGAGTGTGCGCTGGCGGCGGAAGCGGATTTTTTGATTACAGGCGACCGCGATTTCACGGAGACACGAAAAATTGGAGGGACGAAAATTATTTCCGTCAGCCAGTTTCATGAGCTTGTCTGCCAACTTTTGAATTAAATGGCCAAACCCAATTTCATCGAACTGCCGGGCTGCGAGCCGATTCCCATCATCTACGAGGATCGCTCGGTGCTGGCGATTGACAAGCCGCGCGGCTGGATGCTCGTGCCGGATTCGTGGCGCAAGACGAACTGGAACTTGCAGACGGCGATTGATTCGTCCATCCGCGCGGATGATTTTTGGGCGCGTTCGCGCAACCTGACTTATCTGCGGCACGTTCACCGACTGGATGCAGACACGAGCGGCGTGATGCTCTTCGCCAAAAGCGAGGGCGCGATGCGCGCGATGGGCGAGATGTTTGAATCGCGGCGAATGGAAAAAACATATCTGGCCGTCGTCGAAGGCGTGCCGCGCGAGAAGGAATGGATTTGTGAACTGCCGCTCGGCCCGGATCCGAAAAATTTCGGCAAGATGCGCGTGGACAATTCCGAAGAAGGCAAGGAAGCGGAAACACATTTCCGCGTGCTGCAAAGCAACGAGCGGTTCACGTTGATCGAGGCAAGTCCGTTGACGGGGCGAACGCATCAAATTCGCGTGCATCTGGCCGAGTCGGGCAGTCCGATTGTGTGCGACGAACTTTATGGGCGCGTGCAAAAAGGCTTTCGCCTCGGCTTGCGCGCAGTGCGGCTGGCTTACAAGGATACTTTTACGCGAAGGCCTATTAACATTCTCGCGCCGACGGAAAATTTTCTGAAAGAATTTGGTTTTACGCTTTCAAAAGAGTTGCAGCAGGAAAAATGGGTGCGCCGTCCGTTCGTGCCCAAAGAAAAAGGGCAGGGCGAAAAATCGCCGCTGCCCTTGAAGAAATAATTTAATTTAATCCGCGTATTTGACGCCGCAGCCGTAAGGTTTTGTTTCCGAAACGGCGATAGGTTTGCCGGCGAGCAAATCATTCACGGCGTCACGCACATAATTATTTGCCGTGCGCGGATCGCCGAACGGTTGCGGGCGATTGTCAATCGCGCCCGCATAAACCAGCGTCCCGCTCTTATCAATCACATACATATCAGGCGTCGTTTTCATGTCATACAAATGGCCGACCGCGCCGGAGCTGTCGTCAATCCAATCCGTCACGTCCATTTTTTCCGCCGTCATTTCCTTTTGCGATTGTTCCGGCGTGCGATGGCTGGAATTTTTCGGATTCACGGAATTGACGACCAGCCAGACCACCCCTTTGGCGGCCAAATCTTTTTGCAATGCCTGCATCGCCCCGGTTTCGTAATGATTATGGCAGAAGGGGCAGTCCTGATTGTAAGATTCGAGCATGACGATTTTGCCTTTGAAATCGCTCAAATGAACGGTTTTGCCGTAAATGTCCGTGGCCGTGAAATCCGGCGCGGGCTGGCCGACTTCCACGGCGAAAGCGGAAACGGTGAAGGCCAGGGCGGTGAGCATTGCGAGTTTGGTTTTCATAAAATTAAATTTCAATCTTAATTGATTAAAATAACAGACGCAACTCGCGGACGAAAGGTTCAAAAATTAACCGCAGATTTCGCGGATTATTCCAATTCCAATTCATGATCCGCGTAATCCGTGGTTTCATTTTGTCACTGCGCCGCGCGCTCCAGCGCATTGAGAACAATTCCCGGCGTCAAAACTTCCGGCAAAATAATCGGCGGCGCATTTGAGTTTTGTGGATAAACCAAAACCAGCGGCACGCCCGCGCGATTGAATTTTTGCAACTCCGCCGTCATGTTTTCCGGCGTGCGCGTGTAATCGGCCACGAGCGTGACGACGTTCAACTCTTTCAATTTTTTTTCCACCGCCGAAGTTTCGATGCTGGTTTTTTTATTCACCTGGCAGGTCAGACACCAGTCCGCCGTGAAATCCACCAGCACAATTTTTCCGGCGGCGCGCGCCTGCGCGACCGCTGCTGGCGACCACGCTTGCCAGTTGATTTCGCTGTCGAATTTGGCGGGCGAACTGGCGATTTCATTTGCCGGAACCGCTTCGCGCCAATGCAATTCTTTTTCCAAAGCGAAAACGTAACCGCCGCCGAGCAACAGCAAAACGATGATTGCCGCGACCGTTTTATGTTTTCGCCCGCGTTGAAAAAATTCGCCAAAAATCCACGCGGCGAACGCGACGATGATGAGAAAAATTCCCAGCCACAAAACATTTTTGCCATAGCTGCTCGCGGAAATGTTGAACAGCCAGACCGTCGTGGCGAGCATCGGAAAACCCATCGCGATCTTGAATTTTTCCATCCACGCGCCGGGCTTCGGCAGGAATTTCAGCAGCGCGGGATTCCAACTTAACAAAACATACGGCGCGGAAAGTCCGAGGCCGACGAACAGAAAAATTAAAATAATGATCGGCGATTTTTGCAAAAACGCGAAGCCGAGCGCGGTTCCTAAAATCGGCGCGGTGCAGGGCGTGGCCAGCGCGGTCGCCAAAACGCCGTTGAAAAATGCGCCGCTCGCGCCGTGCCGCGACGCGAGATTTCCGGCGGTGTCCAGCGCGCGTCCGCCCAGCGTGACTTCAAACACGCCGAAGAGATTCAGCGCAACGAGCGTGACGAGCGTGGTGAGACAAACAAGAAAAATCGGATTGCCAAATTGCATTCCCCAACCGGCCAAATGGCCGGCGGCTTTGACGCCGATGACGATTCCAGCGAGCGCGAGAAATGAAATCAAAACGCCGAGCGCGTAAATGAAGCCGAGGTTGCAGACGCGGCGCGGTTCGCTGCGCGCCTCGCGGACGAAGCCGAGAATTTTCAGCGCGATGACCGGCAGCACGCACGGCATGATGTTCAAAATCAATCCGCCGATGAAGGCGTAGAGCAGCATCAAAGGTAGCGCAGGCGTCTCGCCTGCGCGGACAGGCGAGACGCCTGTCCTACTTTCAGAAATTTTTGCGCCGCTTGGCGCTTGTTCGGTGATTGGAATTTGAACTTCAAAACCATTTCGCCGGCCATTTTCATCCGTCACTATCACGCCGGAAATTTCTTTCGGCCAAGCGCCGGAATATTTTTTGACCAGTTTTTTTATGATGGTGGAATTGCCATATTCATCAAAATTTATTTCCGTTTCCGGCTGCACTTCAAAAGCATCGCTGGCTTGCGGAAAAAAATCCGTGACGTTCGTTTGACCGGGATGAATTTGAATGAACAGCGTTCTTGGATTTTCGTTGGTCGAATCATTCCACCATCTGCTGGCCCTAAAATTCGAGGTCGTTTGCGGTGCTTTATTTTTCCATGATTCAATCGTCGCCGCGTCTGCCGAATTTTTTGTTTCGCCGCCGATGATTAATTTTGCTTCGACATCTTGATTGGCCGGAATGCAGATGTCTTTGCATTCGAGCCAGGAAACATTTGCTTTCAAATCAATTTCGCCTGTTGGAAAATTGGTTTCGATTTTTAGCGGCACAATTAAAACAACTTCGTTTTCGTAGCCGTAAGTGGTGACTTCAATCGGCGGAAGTTTTTGAGGCAGCGGCCATTCAATTTTTCCGGCGGAAATTCCCGGCGGCAATTGCCATTTGATTTCCGTCGCCATGCCTGCCGCGCCGGGATTTTTCCAGTAAGTGTGCCAGCCGGGTTCCATTTTCAAATCCACGCCTGCCCAAATCGTGTCGCCGGGTTTCGCGATTTCGGCGGATAAAATCAATTTTATCTGCGTGTGCGCGACGCGCGCGGTGAAGGCCGCGAGACAATACAGAATTGAAAGGATGGCGGTGAATTGGCGCACGTTGATTAGATGCCATAATCGGGCGAATGTTTGAAGTTATTTGTGCGCTCAAAATTTATTTCTGGAAAGCGGCGGCGATTTTCGGCAAGCTGTCCGTTCGTTAATTTATGGATGTAAAACTTCCCAAACTGGGCGAGGGCGCGGATTCAGGCGTCGTGGTCAACGTCTTCGTCAAAGAAGGCGACACGGTCGCGCAGGGTCAGGCGATTATTGAATTGGAAAATGAAAAAGCCGTGGCGTCAATCCCGTCCACGGCGGCGGGCGCGGTCACGAAAATTTATGTGAAATCGGGCGACCGCATCAGCATCGGCCAGAAAATAATTTCGGTGGCTGAAAGTGGCGCGGCTGCGACCGGCACGCCGGCTGCGACTGCGAAATCTGCGCCGAAAAAAGCGGCAAAAAAAGAGGAAGTTGAAGACGACAACGAAAATGAGGACGAAGAAGTTGCCGAAACGGACGAAGAGAATTTGAACGAAAATTTTGCGGCGTCGCCGGGCATTCGCAAAATGGCGCGCGAATTTGGCATTGATTTGCGAAAAATTCGGGGCAGCGAAAGTGGCGGCAGAATCATCGGCGCGGACGTTCGCAATTACATTCAAAAATTAGTTTCTTCCGCCGCGCGCGCAAAAAGTTCCGCCGGAAAAGTCGCGGCAAAATCCGCGCCGCAGCAAATTGATTTTTCACAGTTCGGACCGATCTTGAAAAAACCGATTTCGCCGTTGCGCGAAACGATTGCGCGGCGCATGAGCGAAAGTTGGAATTCCGTCGTGCGCGTGACGCAGTTCGACGAAATTGATTTTTCGCGTTTGAACGAATTGCGCAAAAAATTTTCGGCGGATTACGAAAAACAAAATGTTAAACTGACGTTCACGCCGTTCGTTTTGAAAGCCGTCGCGCAAACGTTGAAGCAGCATCCCATTTTCAATTCGAGTCTGGATCAAGTCGCGAACGAAATCATTTTGAAAGAATATGTGCATCTCGGAATCGCGGTGGACACAGAGCAGGGTTTGATGGTTCCTGTGATTCGCGACGTGGACAAAAAATCGCTGCTCGAAGTGGCGAAGGAATTGGAACAACTCGCGGCCAAAGCGCGCGACCGAAAAATTTTGCTGGAGGAAACGAAGGGCGGCACATTTACGATTTCCAATCAAGGCTCGATTGGCGGCGCGCATTTCACGCCGATTATTAATTTGCCGGAAGTGGCGATTCTTGGCCTCGGTCGCGGCGCGATGAAACCGGTCGTGCGCGATGGAAAAATTGAAGCGCGTTTGATGACGCCGATGGCGTTGAGTTATGATCATCGCGTGATTGACGGCGGCGCGGCGGCGCGTTTTACGGTTGATCTCGTCAAAGCGTTTGAGAATTTCGGCGAAGACGCCGTGAAAATTTAATTTATGGATTCGATTAAAACAGAAATTGTGGTCGTCGGCGCGGGGCCGGGCGGTTATGCGGCGGCGTTTTACGCGGCGGACCTCGGCAAAAAAGTCATTCTCATCGAGAAAGAAAAAAAGCTCGGTGGCGTTTGCCTTAATCGCGGTTGCATTCCGTCGAAGGCGCTGCTTTACGCGACGCATCAGATCGTCAACGCGCGCGAATCCGCGCATCGCGGAATTACTTTTGCCGAACCGAACGTGGACATCGCAAAATTGCGCGCGTGGAAAGACGGCATTTTGGCGAAGTTGAGCGGCGGCGTGGCGACGCTCGCAAAAATGCGCGGCGTGCAAGTGATTAACGGGCGCGGTTATTTTGAAGGCTCGAACAAATTGCGCGTTGAAACCGAAAGCGGCCAGCAATTCATCGAATACGAACAAGCGATTCTTGCGGTCGGTTCCGTGCCGGCGATGCCCAAAGCATTTGATTTGGGAAATCCGCGCGTGATGACTTCAACCGGAGCGCTCGAAGTTGAAGACGTTCCCGAAAATCTTTTAATTGTCGGCGGTGGTTACATCGGCATGGAAATGGGAACGGTCTATGCCGCGCTCGGCAGCAAAATTGTTTTGGTCGAAGCGTTGGAAAATATTTTGGCCGGCGCGGATCAGGATTTGGCGCGGCCCGTCGTGGCGAACGCGAAAAAAATGTTCAAAGAAATTCGTCTCAAAACCAAAGTCACGAAAATGGCGACGGTCGGAAAACAAATTAAAGTCGAATCCGAATACAATGGCGAAAAGCTTTCCGAACTTTACGACCGCGTTTTGGTTTCCGTTGGTCGTGTGCCGAACAGTCGCGATCTGGGTTTGGAAAATACGAAAATTCAATTGGATGACCGCGGTTTCGTCAAAGTCAACCCGCAGCAACAAACGGACGACCCGGCGATTTATGCGATTGGTGATATTGCCGGCGGCATTTTGCTCGCGCACAAAGCGCACAAAGAAGCGCGCATCGCCGTCGAAGTCATTTGCGGCGAAAACAGCGCGTTCGACAGTGTGATTCCCGCCGTGGTTTTTACCGACCCGGAACTCGCGTGGTGCGGCTTGACCGAAGCCGAGGCGAAAGCAAAAGAAATTAAATATGAAGTCGCAAAATTTCCGTGGACGGCGTCCGGCCGCGCGCTGACGTTTGATCGCACGGACGGCGTGACGAAAATTATTGCCGACGCGGAAACGGATCGCGTTTTGGGCGTGGGCATTTGCGGCGCGGGCGCGGGCGAACTCATTGCCGAAGCGGTGCTCGCGATGGAAATGGGCGCGAGCGTGGAAGACATCGCGCTGACGGTGCACGCGCATCCGACGCTTTCAGAAACTTTGATGGAAGCAGCGGATGCCTATTACGGCCACGCGACGCACACGTTCACGAAGAAAAAAACGGCGGAGTAAATTGACGTTGGTTTAGTGCAAGGCGCAAATCGCATTTCTTCGAGGCGAATTTTTCATAGTGCGCGTGATGCGCAAAGTGGCGGATAATTTTCGCAAAGTGGTGTTGTTTGAAACTGGGATTGCTGCCCATACTTGAAAAATTCCAAACCCATGGCGAAGCGCCCAACTATTTGATTCTTTTGAAATGTTCAGGACAATTATGAAAAACATAAAAACAACCTTCGTTTTTTTCTGTGTGACCGGCTTTTGCGTCAATCTTCTCGCGGATGTTTCCGTAAAAGTTGACACGCAAAAAACGGGCGTCCTGATTTCAAAATATATCTACGGCCAGTTCATCGAACACTTGGGAAATTGTTTTTACGGCGGTCTTTGGGCGGAAATGGTTTCGGACCGGAAATTTTATTATCCGATCACTGACGATTATCATCCGTGGGCGACTGACGAGGATCCGACCTGGAATTCCGGGAAATTTCAATATCTCAATGCCTCGCCCTGGAAAGTCATTGGGCCGCGCGGGACGGTCAGCATGGATGCAAATAATTCTTTTGTCGGGGAACAGACGCCGGTCGTCCACGTTCCCGGCGACGAAACATTTGCGGGAATTTCCGAGGAAGGTCTCGGCGTTTTGAAAGATAAGAAATACACGGGGCATATTATTCTTGCTGGAGATGAATCGGCGGCGCCGATTCAAGTGCGCCTGGTTTTGGACGACGGCACGACGCTTACGGAAAACATCAAAAACATCGGCGGTGATTATCAGTCTTACCCGTTTGAATTTACCGCGTCGGCGGCATCCACCAATGCGCGCATCGAAATTGTCAGCCAGGGCAAAGGTGATTTCAGAATCGGCACCCTGTCATTGATGCCGGCGGACAATGTCAAAGGCTGGCGCAAAGATGTTCTGGCTTTGTTGAAACAATTGGATGCGCCGATTTATCGCTGGCCGGGCGGAAATTTTGTCAGCGGCTACAATTGGCGCGATGGCATTGGCGACCGCGACAAGCGTCCGGCGCGAAAAAATCCAGCGTGGAAGGGCGTGGAATCGAACGACGTCGGCAGCGATGAAACGATGCAATTGATGGAATTGATCCATGCGGAACCTTACGTCGCCGTGAACACGGGTTTGGGCGGCGCGGAAGAAGCCGCCAACGAAGTGCAGTATTTTAATGGCGCGGCGGACACGACGATGGGAAAAATGCGCGCGCAAAACGGTCATCCCAAACCTTACGACGTGAAATACTGGGCGGTGGGGAACGAAATGTTCGGCAACTGGCAACTGGGACACATGCCGTTGTCCGAATATGTTGAAAAACATAACACCGTCGCCAAGGCGATTTGGAAAATTGATCCGTCGGCAAAATTAGTCGCGGTGGGCAACGTCGGCGATTGGGACCTGACCATGCTGGCCGTGTGCATGGATTACATGAATTACATGAGCGAACATATTTATTGCAAAGAAAAAGACAACGTCGTGCAACACGCGAAACAACTCGCGGATGAAATCCGCCGCGTCGCTGCCGCGCATCGCGAATATAATCATGAAATTCCAGGATTGGCCGCGAAGAACATTCGCATTGCCATGGACGAATGGAATTATTGGTATGGCCAGTATGTTTATGGCGAACTGGGCGTGCGCTATCACATGAAAGACGCGCTCGGGGTGGCGGAAGGTTTGCACGAGTATTATCGCAACAGCGATATTTTCTTCATGGCCAACTATGCGCAAACTGTGAATGTCATCGGTTGCATCAAAGTCACGCCCACGGCTGCGGATTTTGCCACCACGGGATTGGTTTTGGAACTCTATCGCCATCATTACGGGACGATTCCCATTGAAGTTGCCGGAGCAACGGAAGACCTTGACGTGGCCGCTGCCTGGACGGAAGACAAGCAGGCTATTACTTTAGCCATCGTAAATCCTGATTCGAGTGAAGAGCAGGTGAAGGCGGATTTTGGCCAGACTTCCCTGAAACCGACGGCGACCCAATGGATGATCAGCAATCCCGATCCTGAAAGTTACAATACGCCGGGCGAAACACCGAACGTGATCATCAAAGAGAACAAGGTGAAAATTGAGAATTCCAATTTTGTGGTGCCAGCTTATTCTGTCAATTTATATCGGCTTGAAGTCCGCTGATGAAAAAATCAATAGTGAGACGTAACTATTTTGAAAACGTCGCACAAAAAAATTCCGACCATCGGGCTTTTGATTGAATCTTCCCGCGCTTCCGGCCGGGCGCTGCTTTGTGGCATTGCCAAATGCGCGCATCATTATGGTCCGTGGTCGTTTTATTGGGAGCCGGGCGGCCTGGAAAAGGCATGGCCCAAACTCAAGGCGCTGGACGTTAATGGAATTATTTTGCGTGATGTGGACAAATTGGAGGAAGTTCTCGATCTAGGTGTTCCCGCCGTAATCATCGGTCATAGCAAAACTGAAGTTCCCAACATGGTCAATGTGGTGACCGACTCCTCGGCGATTGGAAAAATCGGCGCCGAACATTTATTGAACTGCGGATTCAAGCACTTTGCCTTTTGCGGCTACGGTAATGTTTCTTCTTCTCCTTTGGAGCGCGAATCCTTTACCTGGTCGGATTTGCGCAAAGAATCATTTGAACGGCGCATCCGCAAAGCAGGGTTTGAAGTCAACCCATACACGATATTGTCGGCTACCTGGCGGGAAGAAAGCCGCCGGATGGCCGCATGGCTGCAAAGTTTGCCCAAACCCGTCGGCTTGATGGCGTGCAACGATGATTGCGGCAGACAAGTCATTGAAGCTTGTAAGTTGGCAAACCTTTCGGTGCCGGATGCGGTCGGGGTGCTGGGCGCGGACAACGACGAAGTGGTTTGCGGTCTTTCCGATCCGCCCATGTCCAGCGTAGCCATTAATTTTGAACGAGCCGGATACGAAGCGGCGCTGATATTGTATCGGCTCTTGCGCGGAAAAAGGTCGGTGCCCTTGAAAATTACCGTGCCCGCGACCCATGTGGTGGCGCGGCGTTCGACCGATTTCATGGCGGTCATTGATCCGCACGTCAGCAAAGGATTGCAATTTATCCGTGATCATGCGCGGGAAAATATAATGGTTTTGGACATTTCCCGCGCCGCCGGTTTATCGCGGCGCGCTCTGGAAATAAAATTTCGCCAGGAGATTGGATGTTCGATTCACGAATACGTCCGCCGCGTGCGAACCGACCAAATTGTTCGTTTGCTCGTGGAAACGGATTTGCCCGTGGGACAAATTGCCGAAACTTTGGGATTTTCCGACGTGCAACATTTCGCCCGCTACTTTCGCGCCGGCAAACAAGCGAGTCCGCTGGCTTACCGCCGGGCTTACGGAAAGCGCGGTTTAGCTCAAATCATATTCTTCCGATGAACTCAATAATTTTGACCATGAATTTAGTTCGACCGTCATTGACTCTACTTTTGATTGTCGCTGGAATTTTGTTCCGAACTCAAATGGACCGGGCGCAAACTCCACTGCCGGAATTTTGGTCGCAAACTAATTCTAGTTTTGAAGTCTCCAAGCAAATGGCCGCGTTCGGCAGCCGTGGCATTCGCGTGCATGACCCTTCCACCATCGTCAAATGCAAGGATGAGTATTGGGTTTTTTACACCGGTCGCGGCGTTCCCTCCTGGCATTCAAAAGATTTGACAAATTGGGAACGCGGACCGTCCGTCTTTACCAACGCTCCGGCCTGGACGGCTCAAACCATACCCCAAAACCATTGGATGTATTATTGGGCGCCGGACATTATTCATCTGGGCAATCGCTATTTTCTTTACTACGCAGTCTCTACTTTTGGCAAGAACAAATCCGCCATCGGATTGGCAGTCAATCACAGCCTTGATCCGGCTGATCCTAAATTTAAGTGGCTGGATCAAGGAATCGTCATTCAGTCCGGTGATACGGATGATTTTAATACGATTGATCCCGCGATTACTCAAGATATAAAGGGCGGCTTGTGGCTTGCCTTTGGTTCCTTTTGGAGCGGAATCAAGCTGGTTGAACTTGATCCCAGGACTGGCAAACGAATTAGCGCGGATTCGCCGGTTTATGCGCTCGCCTTCAAAGATTCAATCGAAGCGCCCTATATTTATCATCATCACAATTTTTATTATCTATTTGTAAATTGGGGATTGTGTTGTCGCGGCACGAACAGCACCTACGAAATCCGCGTCGGACGCGCCCGCAAAATAACCGGTCCCTACTTGGACAAGGAAGGAACGGATTTAATGGACGGCGGCGGTAGTTTATTTTTAGGCTCTCATGGACCCTTCATTGGCCCGGGCCATGCCGGCATTATTTCCGCAGACGGCGCGGACTGGTTCAGTTGTCATTTTTATGATGGCACCCATCACGGGCGTTCTCTGCTGGCCATCCTCCCGCTCCATTGGAATAATAATGGTTGGCCGGAAATCAATTGGCATCAATTAAATAAAAAGCGGGGTAAAAATCAGTTTTAGCCGGGGCCTTCACGCGCCGGATACAGGAAGGTTAAAGCTATGCTGATTTTGGCGGTTCTTTTGCGCAAAGTGGCGTTGTTTGATCCGTCACAAATTCATACAATTTCAGCCAGTCACACAATCAGAAATAAAACTATTATGAAAAAGATGTTCCAACACCTTAATTGCCTGGCCAGCGCGGCCTTATTAACGATAGGTTTAATCAGCAGTGTTTCAGCGCAAACCGTTCATTGGACAGCCGGGGGCGACCAGACCTCATGGACGGATGCAAACAATTGGGACAGTGGCGTGCCGCTGTCGGTTGCTGATATCTGGATTGATCCACAACTTTCTACTCTTCAGACGGTAACGCTCGGGGCCCGCGCGCTACATCGGCCCCGGCCACGCGGCTATTATGAATGACAATGGCACCAACTGGTTCACCTATCATTATTACGACGGCAATAACTATGGCGCGGCGACCGTGGGCATGAACCGGATTTATTGGACTGCCGACGGCTGGCCGACATTGACGAACGATTGGAGCGCGTTTTATCCGTTTAACACCGATGCGGGCGAACACCTGGGACTTTACAATGGCACGTTACATAATGGCGCGACGATCACCAATGATTCCGCGTTCGGCAATTCACTCAATCTCAATGGGGGCAGTGCTTATGTTTCGCTTCCACTTTCGATGGCCAATGCCAGCACGTTCGCCGCATGGGTGAAATGGAAAGGCGGGGCGGATTGGCAACGCCTTTTCGATTTCGGCAAGGATACGACGAATTATTTTTTTCTTACGCCACGGGCTAGCGGCGGCAACCTGCGATTTGCGATTACAACCAGTGGCAATGGTGGGGAACAGCAAATCAATGCGTCATCCGCATTGCCGACGAACTCGTGGGTTCACGTCGCGGTAACGCTGGATGGCACAAAAGGAATTCTTTATCTGGACGGTGCGCCGGTCGCCACCAATAGCGCTTTGACCATCCGGCCGTGGCAGCTTTTGGCAAAGAACAATTACATCGGCAAAAGCGAGTTCTCCGCCGATCCATTTTTTAACGGTGAGATTGCTTCGTTCCGTATTTTTGGACGCGCGTTAAGCGCTTCAGAAATCAAAGACCTTGCTTATGCGCCCCCGGCGCTCGCAGACCGTTACAGTTTCGACACGAACAATTTTAACACCAATGAACCTTCGGTGGTCTGGGATTCCATTGGCATGGCGCACGGCACGCTCATGGGCAATGCTTCCATTACCAACAACGCGCTCCACCTCGCCGGTGCGACGGGCGATTATGTGAACCTGCCCGGTGGACTTGTCTCCGGCTGTGGAGCAGTGACCATTGAATTTTGGGCCAGCTTCGGCGCGAACCCGGCCTCGGCGCATGTCTTTGACTTTGGCAACATCAGCGGCGCGAATGGTTCGCAATATCTTTCGTTCATTCCGCACAACAATATCGGCGGCCAGCAAATGGAAATTTCCACGAACTTCACCGCCAACATCAGCGCTTCCGGCACGCTGGATAATCAAGCCGTCTGTGTCGCGTGCATCGTGGATCCGGCCAACGATTACATGGCAATTTACACGAACGGCGTTTTGGAAACGGCGCAGACAAGCGCGTTGCCGCTGTTAAGCGGCGTCAGCACCGCCTGGTCGTTTATCGGACGTTCACTCTTCAATGCCGATCCGTATCTCAACGCGACCATTGATGAATTTCGTATTTACGATGGCCGGCTCACTCCGCAACAGATCGCGACCGATTTTCAATTCGGCCCCGACGCGCTGGCGTTGCCCGTCACGCTGGTGCAATCCAATTCCGTCGCCGGTCTGACCCTTTCGTGGCCATCCTGGGCGGCCGGATTTGCGCCACAATCGGCGGATAGTCTGTCGGGCGGGATTTGGAATTCCGTGGCGCAAACAGCCGTGCTGGCGAACGATCAATGGTGGTTGAATCTTCCCTTGACCAATTCCGTCAAATTTTACCGGCTGCAAAGATGATTTGTTTTAGATTTATTTTGGAACGGGCGATTTACCCTGAAAATTATTTCCGGGTAAATGTCAAATCAGGCGCACAGCAAATATGAGATTATTCTCGAAAATAAAAACGGCGGCATAGATAATTACCAATGATGACACTTGACTTAAAACGGCTGGAAATTTGGTTTGCGACCGGCAGCCAGCATCTTTACGGAAATGGGACGCTTAAACAGGTTGCCGCTCATGCTCATGAAATCTCAAAGGCGTTAAATGCCGCCGGCGCCATTCCCGTCAAAGTGGTTTTCAAACCAGTCCTCAAGACGCCGACGGAAATTTTTGCGCTTTGCCAGGAAGCCAATCAGGCGGAAAATTGCATCGGGCTGGTTACCTGGTGCCACACATTTTCCCCCTCGAAAATGTGGATCAACGGCCTGAAAATTTTGCACAAGCCCATTCTTCATCTTCACACCCAATACAACCGCGATATTCCGTGGGCGGAGATAGATATGGATTTCATGAATCTTAATCAGGCGGCGCACGGCGACCGTGAACATGGATTCATCATGAGCCGGATGCGCTTGAACCGGAAAGTTGTGGTTGGTTTCTGGCAGGAAGCATCGGTGCAGGAACAAATTGGCGCGTGGGCGCGCGCGGCGGCGGCGTGGCACGACTGGCAGGACGCTAAATTTGTGCGCTTCGGCGACAACATGCGCGAAGTGGCCGTGACCGACGGCGACAAAGTTTCCGCGCAAATTAAATTTGGTTTTTCCGTCAACACCCACGGCGTCGGCGATTTGGTCAAAGTCATCAACGAAGTTTCGGAAAAGGAAATGGACGCGCTCGTAAAAAATTATGAAAGCATTTACGAAATTTCTTCCGACTTGAAACGCGGTGGCAAGCGGCATAAATCCATTCGCGAAGCGGCGCGCATTGAACTTGGTTTGCGCAAATTTTTGAGCGCCGGAAATTTCAAAGGGTTCACGACGACGTTTGAAGATTTGCACGGGCTGGCGCAATTGCCCGGCCTCGCGCCGCAACGTTTGATGGCCGAGGGTTTTGGCTTCGCGGGCGAAGGTGATTGGAAAACCGCCGCGCTCGTGCGGGCGATGAAAGTCATGGCCGCCGGATTAAAAGGCGGCACGTCTTTCATGGAGGATTACACTTATCATTTGCAGCCAAAAAACATGAAAGTGCTCGGCGCGCACATGCTCGAAGTTTGTCCCAGCATTGCCAGAAACAAACCGTCGCTTGAAGTGCATCCACTCGGAATCGGCGGCAAAGACGACCCGGCGCGTCTCGTGTTTGACACGCTTGCGGGCGCGGGCATCAATGTTTCGATGGTTGACATGGGCAATCGTTTTCGTTTGCTGGTGAACGAAGTGGAAGTTGTTCCGCCGGATAAATCACTGTCTAAACTGCCGGTGGCTCGCGCCGTCTGGATTTGCCAGCCCGATCTTAAGACGGCCGCCACCGCGTGGATTTATGGCGGCGGCGCGCATCACACCGGATTCAGCCACGCCGTCACGACGGAGATGCTCGAAGACTTTGCCGACATCGCCGGCATCGAACTTTTGGTGATTGACGGCGACACACAAGTGCGCCGGTTCAAGCAGGAATTGAATTGGAATGAAGTCTATTATGGTCTTCACCGTGGTTTTGCTTAAAGAGCGCAAATCGCATCAGCATCATAGATGAACCTAAAATATATTTTCACGTCGTCGGCTTTGGTTTTCTTTGCGTTGCTGACCTGCGGCGATGTTAAAAAAACAGCGGTCATTCAGGCGCAGCCGTTTCCCCTGAAAGATGTGCGACTGCTTGACGGCCCGTTTCGCGACGCGATGCTGCGCGATGGAAATTATTTATTGAGTCTGAAGCCGGACCGGCTGTTGAGCTGGTTTCGCAAAGAAGCCGGGCTGCAATCGAAAGGACAAGTTTATGGCGGCTGGGAATCCCAGGGCATCGCCGGCCACACGCTGGGACATTATCTTTCGGCCTGTTCCCACATGTATGCGTCCACCGGCGACGAACGATTTCGCGACCGCGTAAATTACATCGTGAACGAACTCGCGGAATGTCAGCGCGCCAACGGCGACGGGTATGTCGCGGCGATTCCGAACGGCAGGAAAATTTTTGCCGAAATTGCGCAAGGCAAAGTTGATTCCCAGGATTTTGGACTGAACGGCGGCTGGGTTCCGTGGTATACCTTGCACAAGGAATTCGCCGGCTTGATTGACGCCTGTCAGCTTTGTGACAATGCGCAAGCGTTGGATGTGGTCACGAACCTTGCCAATTGGGCGGACGCCACCACCAAAAATCTGACGCCCGCGCAATGGCAAAAAATGCTCGTTTGCGAACAAGGCGGCATGAACGAAGCGCTCGCCAATCTTTATGCCATCACCGGCGACACAAATTATCTCACGCTCGCCGAAAAGTTTTATCACAAAGCCGTTCTCGATCCGCTCGCCAACGGCGAGGATATTTTGAACGGGTTGCATTCCAACATGCAAATTCCAAAAGTCATCGGCGCGGCGCGGATTTATGAATTGACCGGCGATGAACATTATGCCGACATCGCCAGATTTTTCTGGAACGACGTGGCGTTGCATCGTTCATTTGTCATTGGCGGCAACGGTGACTCCGAACATTTTTTCCCGACCAATGAATTTGCCAAACATCTGGACGCTGAAACCGCTGAAACCTGCTGCACCTACAACATGCTCAAGCTCACGCGGCACCTTTTTGAATGGAGGCCCGACGCCACGGAAATGGATTTTTACGAACGCGCACTTTACAACGACATCCTCGCCTCGCAAGACCCGGACACCGGCATGTTCACTTATTTCATGTCGCTCAAGCCCGGCCATTTCAAGACTTTTTCCGCGCCAGAAAATTCCTTCTGGTGCTGCGTCGGCACCGGCATGGAAAACCACGCCAAATATGCCAACACCATTTATTTCCACGGCGACAATTCGCTTTATGTGAATTTGTTCATCGCATCGGAATTATCCTGGCCGGAAAAGAATCTCATCATCCGGCAGGAAACGAAATTTCCCGAAAGCGATAAAACAGAATTAAATTTCAAATGCAAAAATCCGGTGCAACTGGCGCTAAAAATCCGGTGGCCGAAATGGGCGGAAAAAATTTCCGTGCGCGTGAACGGCAGGAAGCAAAAAATTTCCGGCGCGCCTGAATCGTATGTCACGCTCAACCGCGAATGGAAAAACGGCGACAAGGTTGAAATCCAGTTGCCGATGAAACTGCACACCGAGCCGTTGCCCGGCACGACCAATCTTATCGCCGTGCTTTACGGCCCCCTTGTTTTGGCCGGCGAACTTGGCACGAACGGAATGCCCGGTCCTTACGCCACCAATCAGCTTGATTTTGTCAAAGTGCCCGATCCGCAAGTTCCCGTTTTCGTCGCCGACAACAATCAATCGCTGCTGAAACACATTCACCCGACCGGCACGCCGTTGGTTTTTCAAACGAAAAATCTGGGCCGGCCGCACGACGTAACCTTGATTCCATTCTACAAGCTGAATCACCAACGCTATTCGGTTTATTGGCATCTCGTCAACCCAGCCGACTGGAAAAAATCTTCTAGTGAAGCAAACAGGGAAACTGGATCATCTTTGCAAACTTTGAATTCAAATTAAATTTTCGCGTGAGCGCAAAATACACCATCGGCCTTGATTACGGCACAAATTCCGTTCGCGCACTCATCGTCAATGTCGCCAACGGCGCAGAAATCGCCAGCGCCATTTGGAATTATGAACATGGAACGCAAGGCGTGATTTTGTCGCGCGACCCAAATCTCGCGCGGCAACATCCGGCGGATTATGTCAAGGGAGCGGAAATTACAATTAAAGAAGCGCTCGCTGCGGTAAAAAAATCCGTAAAAAATTTCCGCGTCGAACAAGTCATCGGCATTGGCGTGGACACGACGGGAAGCACGCCGTTGCCGGTGGATAAAAACGGTCAGCCGCTCGCGTTTCAAAAAAGATTTGCAAATAATCCGGCAGCGATGGCGTGGCTTTGGAAAGATCACGCCAGTGTCCACGAAGCCACCGAAATCACCACGCTCGCGAAAAAAATGCGCCCGCAATTTTTGGCGAAGTGCGGCGGCGTTTATTCAAGCGAATGGTTCTGGAGCAAAATTTTGAAATGCCAGCGCGTCGCGCCGCAAGTTTTTGACGCCGCGCATTCGTGGATCGAACTCGCCGATTATGTTCCCGCCGAATTGACCGGCACGCTCGCGCCAGAAAAATTTACCGCCGGAATTTGCGCCGCCGGTCACAAGGCAATGTGGAACGAAAGTTGGGGCGGTTATCCCGACGCGGAATTTTTGGCGAAGCTGAATCCAAAACTCGCGCAACTGCGTTCGCATTTGACGCCGCGAGTTTATTCAATTGATAAATCTGCCGGTGGTTTGACGGAAAGTTGGGCGCGCAAAACCGGATTGCCGGCAGGAATTCCCGTGGCCGTGGGCGCGTTCGATGCGCATCTCGGCGCGGTCGGTTCCGGCGTGGCGCCCGGCGCGCTCGTAAAAATTATCGGCACGAGCACGTGCGACATTGCGGTTTGGCCAAGTAATAAAAGTAGCACAGGCGTCTCGCCTGTGGGTCGCAGGCGGGACGCCTGCGCTACTTTGGCCGACATTCCGGGACTTTGCGGCATCGTTGACGGCAGCGTGTTGCCGGGATTTTACGGACTCGAAGCCGGGCAATCCGCCGTCGGCGATATTTTTAATTGGTTCGTAAATTATATTCGCCCGCACGGCGAAAAATTTTCACATCGCTCGCTCGACGAAGCCGCCATGAAATTGAATCCGGGCGAAAGCGGTTTGCTAGCGTTGGATTGGAACAATGGCAACCGCACAGTTCTCGTGGATCAACAATTGACCGGCTTGCTCGTCGGCCAAACACTTTACACGACGCCGCCGGAAATTTATCGCGCGCTCGTGGAAGCAACGGCGTTTGGCGCGCTGACCATCATCAATCGCTTTGAAGAATTTGGCGTGAAAATAAATCAGGTCATCAATTGCGGCGGCATCGCGGACAAAAGCGCGTTGACGATGCAAATTTATGCGGACGTGACGGGCCGGCCGATGAAAGTGTCGCGCTCGGCGCAAACCTGCGCGCTCGGTTCGGCGATTGCGGGCGCCGTCGTCGCGGGCGTTCACAAAAATTTTGCTGACGCGCAGAAAAAAATGACCGGCTTGAAACCAAAAATTTACAAACCGAATCCGCAAGCGCATAAAATTTATCGCGAGTTGTATTTGGTTTACAAAGAATTGCACGATGCTTTTGGCACGCGCGAATGGAACGGAAATTTGTTTGGCGTGATGAAAAAGTTGATTGAGATTCGCAATCGCGTGAGGAAATGAATTTTAGCCACAGATGAAACACAGATTGAAAACAGATATGAAATTCACCGCATTTTCCATTTTGTTTTCAATCTGCCTCGCCAGTTTTGCAGATGAAACAAACATCATCGCCAAGAGCGATTGGTCAAAACCAGTTGAATTGGTGAATTTGGAAACAGGACATCGTCATAATATTCGTGGACGGTTGCTAATTGTTGCAGGCAACGAACCGGCATACGGCGGACCTGAAACAGATAATGCTGCGATGACATTCATAGAACTTCAAAATGTCACAGGGGCTTATAGTGAAAATGTTGATGTGTGTTTTGATTCGATGAAATTGAAATGCTCCCTATCCGATGAGCAGGGTAACGATGTTCCGAAACCAAGGGGTGGAGTTTGGGGGGGGCGTGGACCATTAGGGCCTTATTGGGTGACATTACCATATAATTCTACAATTCGGCTGTTTGTGAATTGCGGACAAAAATCCCCGTTGTCTGTTTATCCAAATGGTGAACCGTGGAGTCATTGGTCAATTTCATCCAGCGATACAAATGTCTACTATTTGTCGGGGACTCTCGAAATTTGCACACGCACGAATTATCTAACGGAGAGATTTCCTAAACCAGTTCTTCATTCATTAGGACAGTCATATTATAAGCAGCACTGTATCGGGACACTGACTTTTCCCAAAATGAAAGTTTCAGTTTCCAAGTAATTGTTATTTTTTATTGTATGTCATCGGTGGCCGAAAAATAAATTTTATGCTGGAAAAATTAAAGGCGGAAGTTTGCGCGGCGAATTTGGATTTGGTCGCGCGCGGAATGGTCATCGAAACGTGGGGCAATGTCAGTGGCATTGATCGCGCGCGCGGAATCGTCGTCATTAAACCGAGCGGCGTTTCTTACGCGGGCATGAAACCGAAACACATGGTCGCGGTTTCGTTGATGACGGGAAAAGTCGTCGAAGGAAATTTAAGGCCGAGTTCGGACACGGAAACGCATTTGACTTTGTATCGCGCGTTTCCAAAAATCGGCGGCGTCGTGCATACGCACAGTCTTTACGCGACGGCCTGGGCGCAGGCGCGGCGCGGGTTGCCAAGTTACGGAACGACGCAGGCGGATTATTGGCATGGCGATGTGCCTTGCACGCGGTTATTGACGCCAGCGGAAATTAAAAATAATTACGAAGTGAATACGGGCGAAGTCATTGTGGAAACGTTTCGCAAAAAAAAATTGGATCCGGCACATCATCCGGCGGTTTTGGTGGCGAGTCACGGACCGTTTTGCTGGGGAAAAAATGTGGCCGACGCGGTTCACAACGCGGGCGTTTTGGAATTTATCGCGCGGCTGGCGAGCGAGACTTTGAAGATCAATCCGAAAACGAAACCGATGCAATCGCATTTGCTCGACAAGCATTTTCTTCGCAAACACGGGCCGAAAGCATATTATGGACAAAAATAAACCAACCGAAAACCAAATCGAACTATGAAAAAAATTCAACTCCTGTTTCTGGCGTTGTGCGTGGCGACCATGTTGCCCGGCTGCGGCAAAAAAGAAAATGCGGCAACTTCGTCCGGCGGCGTCGCGCCCGGCAAAAAATTGAAGCTGGCCTTTGTCAGCAACAACGCGGCGAATTTTTGGACGATTGCGCGCGCGGGTTGTGACGCGGCCGCCCAGGAACTTGGCGACGTGGACGTGAATTTTCGGATTCCATCCACTGGCAGCGCGGCGGAACAACAGCAGATTTTGAATGATCTGGTGGCCGCCGGGATTGATGGCATTGCGGTCAGCCCGATTGATCCGGCGAACGAAACCGATTTTCTGAATAAAATCGCCGCGCAAACTTTGTTCATCACGACGGACAGCGACGCGCCGGACAGCAAGCGCGTTTGTTACATCGGCACGGACAACGTCGCCGCCGGCAAGCAAGTCGGTCAGCTTATCAAAGAGGCGATTCCGCAAGGCGGAAAAATCATGTTGTTCGTCGGCAAACTCGACGCGCAAAATGCCAAAGACCGGATGCAGGGCATCAAAGAGGCGTTGCAAGGTTCGAATGTCCAGATCATTGATGTGCGCACCGACGATACCGATCCGGTTCGCGCGCAAAGCAATGCTTCGGACACGCTCGTGAAATATCCCGACATCGCCTGCCTCGTCGGTTTATGGAGCTACAACGGCCCGGCCATTCTTCACGCGGTTCGCGATGCCAGCAAGGGCGGCGGCCAGGTGAAAATCGTTTGTTTCGATGATGATCCGGACACATTGAGCGGCGTGGCCTCCGGCGACATTTATGGCACGGTCGTCCAGCAACCGTATGAATTTGGCAAACAAGCCATCACGCGCATGGACAAATATCTGCATGGCGATAAATCCGCCTTGGCGGGCGACAAAATTTATATTCCCACCATTCCCGTCACCAAAGCCAATGTCGCTGAAATTCAAGCTAAGGAAAAACAATTGCTCGGGCAATAAATGACCGCTGCGCCGCTGCTCGAAATGCGCGGGATTTCCAAAAGATTTCCCGGCGTCGTCGCGCTTGATTCTGTGAATCTGCAAGTCGGGCGCGGCGAAGTCGTGGCCGTTTGCGGCGAAAACGGCGCGGGCAAATCCACGCTGATGAAAATTCTCGGCGGCGTGCATCAGCCCGACGCCGGGGAAATTCTCATGGACGGCCAGCCGGTGAAAATTCAAAACGTCACCGATGCGATGAAATTTGGCATCGCCTTCATTCATCAGGAACTTAACGTGCTCGAAAATCTGGACGTGGCCGCCAATGTTTTTCTCGGACGCGAACCGAAAAATGCGTTCGGGTTGATTGACCGGAAAAAAATCCACGCGGACACGGCTCCGTTTTTGCAACGGCTGGGCCTGCCGGTTTCGACGCGCGCGCGGCTGGAAACACTTTCCATCGCCCATCAGCAAATGGTTGAGATTGCCAAGGCGCTTTCGCTTAACGCGCACATCATCATCATGGACGAGCCGACTTCCAGCCTGACGCTTTCTGAAACCAAACGTCTGCTCGCACTGGTTTGCGAACTGGCGGGGCAGGGCGTGAGCGTCATTTATATTTCGCATCGGCTCGGCGAAATTGATCAATGCGCCGACCGCATCGTCGTTTTGCGCGACGGAAAAAATGCCGGCGCATTGAGCGAAGCTGAAGCCACCCACGACAAACTGGTCAACTTGATGGTCGGGCGCGAAATCAAAAGTTTTTACGTCAAATCTGAAGCGCAAAAAACACCCGCTTTTTTCAGAGTGCGCAACGTCGTCTCGCCGTTGTATCCGCGAAAAAAGGTTTCATTCGACGCCGCGCGCGGAGAGATTTTGGGTTTTGCCGGACTCGTCGGCGCGGGCCGTTCCGAAACGGCCAAAGCCATTGTGGGTTTGGATTCGTCGCCGGAAAAAGAAATTATTTTGGACGGCAAAAACATTTCGATTGATTCGCCGCGCGACGCCATTGAGCAGGGAATTTATCTCGTTCCCGAAAATCGCCGCACGGAAGGTCTCGTCGTTGAAATGTCGGTGCGCGAAAATGTGACGCTGCCCTCGCTGAAAATTTTTTCACGCTTCGGCCTCATTCAACGCCAGCGCGAATGCAAAGTTGCGCGCGAACAAATTGATTCGCTCCAAATCAAAACGCCCGGCGTCGAAACGCGCGTGATGAATTTGAGCGGCGGCACGCAGCAAAAAGTCGTGCTCGGCAAATGGCTGGCCATGTCGCCGCGCGTGATGATTTTTGACGAGCCAACGCGCGGCATTGATGTCGGCGCCAAGGCGGAAATTTATCGCATCATGCGCACGCTGGCGGAAAAGGGCGCAGTGATTTTGATGATCAGCAGCGACATGGAGGAAATTTTGAATGTCAGCGACCGCATCGCCGTGATGCACGAAGGCGAGATCACCGGCGTGCTTGAGCGCGCCGATTGCACGGAAGAAAACGTCATGCAACTGGCCGTCGGCAGGAAAATTCCCCTCGCCCAACCCGCTTTTGAAAAATGAAAAAAGAATTGGGAATTTTTATCTTATTAGTCGTTCTGTGCGCCGTCACCGGCTTTGAAAACCCGCGCTTTTTTTCACAGGCCAATCTGGTCAATATGGCCAACCTCATCGGCCTGTTTGGAATTTTCAGTTTGGGCGCGGGACTGGTCATCATCACCGCCGGCATTGATTTGTCGGTCGGTTCCATGATTGCGCTGATCGGCATGTTGCTGGTGATGGCGCTGACGGAATGGCATTGGTGGTGGCCGCTGGCGCTGCTGTTTGTTGCCGCCGTTTCCATGATCCTCGGCCTGGCGCACGGTTTTCTCATCACGAGATTCAAAATGCAGCCGTTCATCGTGACGCTTTGCGGACTGCTGCTCTATCGCGGCATCGCGCGGTTCATCGCGCAAGATACGACGAAAGGTTTTGGCGACGCGGAAGGTTTCAAAGCGTTGCAAAGTTTTGCGAGCGGAAAATTATTCGGCACGCCGATGCCCTTCGTGCTGCTCATCCTCATTTCCATCGTCATGTGGGTCGTGCTGCATCGTTCGATCTATGGCCGCTACCTTTTTGCGGTGGGGCGCAATGAAGAAGCCACTCGTTTTTCAGGCATCAACACCCGCTTCGTCATCGCCGGCACTTATGTCGTCGCCGGGTTGCTCACGGGAATTTCGGCAATTCTTTTTGCGTTTTACACAAATTCAGTTTCTCCCTCGACCCACGGAAATTTTTATGAACTTTACGGAATCGCCGCAGCGGTGCTGGGCGGTTGCAGTTTGCGCGGCGGCGAAGGCTCGATCATCGGCATTCTCATCGGCGTGGCGCTCTTGCAAGTATTGCAAAATCTCGTGAACCTGCTCGGCATCCCCAGTTCGCTCAATTTTGCGGTCATGGGCGCGGTGGTTTTGATCGGCGTGCTGGCAGACCAGATTTTCAAAAATCGCGCGCGGAAAAAAATATCGAATCGCTGAACCTCCTTAAAGAAAGCGTGAATTTTTTTGCGCCATGGTTTAATTTTAGCCGATGCAGCAAACGACTTTGACCCTCGGCCATTCACCCGATCCCGACGACGCCTTCATGTTTTATGCGCTCGCAAAAAATTTGATTCCCACGCATGGTTTCCATTTCCAGCACATTTTGCAGGACATCCAAACGCTCAACGAACGCGCCACGCGCGGCGAACTCGACATCTCCGCCGTCAGCATCCACGCCTACGCCTACGTCAGCGATAAATACGCACTGCTGCCCAGCGGCGCGAGCATGGGCGACGGCTATGGCCCGATGCTTGTCGCCAAACAAAAATTTTCGCGCGAAGAAATTTTGAAAAAGAAAATCGCCGTGCCTGGAACTATGACCAGCGCGTTTCTTGCGTTGCAACTCTGGCTTGGCAAACCGGCAAAGGAATTTAATTATGTCGTCGTGCCGTTCGACCAGATTTTTTTCGCCTTAAAAAATGGAACCGCCGAAATCGGTTTGATCATTCATGAAGGCCAGTTGACTTATCAAAAAGAAGGGCTCGTGGTTTGCGAAGATTTTGGGATTTGGTGGGGCAAACAAAACGACGGATTGCCCTTGCCGCTCGGCGGAAACGTCATTCATAAAAAATTTGATTTGGAAACGCGCCGGAAAATTTCAGGAATTTTGACCGCCAGCATCCAATTCAGTCTGGATCATCGCGCCGAGGCCGTTCAGCACGCGCTGCAATATGCGCGCGACATGGGCCGCGATCTCGCGGACAAATTCGTCGGCATGTATGTCAACCACTGGACGCTCGATTACGGCGAACGCGGACGCACGGCCATCCGCCGCTTTCTCGGCCAGGGTTTCGAGCGCGGCCTGATTCCGCACCGGCAGGAATTGGAGTTCGTCGTCTGACAAATCGTATAAAATGATTCTGCCCGAACTAAACCGTGGCGCGATTTTCAAAACGAAGCTGCTCCGCTTATTGCCCAATCATTTTTTTCTTTGCCTCCTTTTGGCCGCGACGACCTTGTTTGTTTTTTGGCCGGCCACGCATTTTAATTTTCTGAATTACGATGATCCGGATTATTTTACCTCCAATCCGCATGTTCAGTCCGGCCTGACGCCGGCCAACGTAGTTTGGGCGTTCGCAACGCAACATGCGGGCAACTGGCATCCGCTCACCTGGCTCTCGCTCATGCTGGACGTGGAGCTATTCGGAAAAAATTCTTTTGGTCCGCACCTGGTCAACCTGCTTTTTCACGCCGCCAACACGAGCCTGCTTTTTTTGCTGCTCCTCAAATTAACCACCGCGACGTGGCGAAGCGCCTTGGTCGCCGCGTTATTTGCCCTTCATCCGCTGCACGTCGAATCCGTCGCCTGGATTTCCGAGCGCAAAGATGTGTTAAGCGCGTTCTTCGCGCTGCTGGCCCTTTTAAGTTACGCGCATTACGCAAAAGAAAAGCGCCCGCGCAGTTTTTGGTGCGCGCTGATTTTTTTCGCGCTGGCATTGATGAGCAAGCCGATGGCCGTGACGCTGCCGTTTGTGATGTTGCTGCTCGATTGGTGGCCGCTGCAACGATTTGAAATCCACCATTCAAAAATGACGGCTTTGCGCCTCGTCTCGGAAAAAATTCCGTTTTTCGCATTGAGCGCCATTTCATGCGTCGTCACTTTCATCGCGCAAGAAAAGGGCGGCGCGGTCGCGGCGCTGGCAAAATTTCCCTTGCCGGGACGGATTGAAAACGCTTTTGTTTCCTATGCGCGCTATTTGGGCAAGACCTTCTGGCCGGTCAATCTGGCAAATCCGTATCCGTATCCCGCGCATTGGGAATTGTCATTCGTTATTTTCTCGGTCGCCTTGGTCATTGGTTTATCCCTCGCGGCGATTCGAGTTGCGCGAAAATTTCCCTTCGCCTTCACCGGCTGGTTTTGGTTCATCGGCACATTAATTCCCGTGATCGGTCTGGTTCAAGTCGGCGATGCCGCGATGGCCGACCGTTACACTTATTTTCCAGTGATCAGAATTTTTATTATTTTTGTCTGGAGCGCAGGCCTGATTCTGGCAAACCGGATTCCCAAAGGATTGATTATTTTTTTTACGGCGATGCTTCTGGGAACCTGCGCCTTTCGCGCGCGCGGCCAATTGAACTATTGGCAAAACAGCGGCACGCTTTTTAGCCACACCCTCGCGGTCACAAAAAATAATTATGCCGCTTATATTGATTTAGGCACATGGTTGTCAAGCGAAGGACAGATTGAAGCGGCGATAAAGTGTTTCCATGAATCGCTCCAAATCAAACCGGACAATGCCGGCGCGCCTTTTTACATCGGCAGCGCCCTTTACAATTTGGGCAATGCGCTGGCCAAACAAGGCAAGTGGGACGAAGCGATTGAAAACTATCAGCGCGCCTTGAACTTCACGCCCAATCAAGCCGACATTCTGGACAATCTCGGTTTTGCGCTCGCGGCCACCAAACATTTTGACGCCGCCGTCACCAATTTTGAGGCCGCCATAAAATTGAATCCCGGATACGCCGATGCGCACAATAATCTCGCCACCGTTTTTTTTATTGAACACCAGTTTGCCGAAGCTGCCGAACAATATCGCGAAGCGATCCGCCTTGATCCCGGCAACGCCTCGATTTACAGCAACCTCGCCGATGCCCTCATCAAAATGGGACAATTCGGTTTGGCCGAGCAAAATTATGAACAAGCGTTGCGCCTCAATCCCGGCGACGCGCGGGCTAAAAGGAAATTGCAGAAATTGGGCGTCCCCGTTTCAAACTGAAATTCGGATGATGCCCTCCGCATCCATTTTGGCAACGAGCGGATAAATATCGCGCTGCGCGCAAAACGCCACGTCGTCGCGCAAATCAGGAATCGCCAGCAGTCGTTGCGCGTTTTCTGAATTACAAATTGCCGTGGTCAAATTTGATTTCACCTGCGCGAAAGCGTGAAGCGCGATCTGCGCCGAATCCAAAAAGGTGGGGCGAGCGTCCTCGTGAGCCAACAATTCACATAATGCTCCCGCCGCCAAAATATCTTCCAGCGCCGCGTTTTCCTGCGTGCCGGCGCAAACAAGCAAAATGTTTTCAAAGTTTTTCTGCCGAAGAAATTGCGTCATTGCGTTCAAATTCAAAAATGAAGCGACCAGAATTATTTTTGCGCCCATGCAGGCGCGCAACGCTCGCGTGCCGTTCGTCGTCGTCGAGACAATGGTTTTGCCGCGAACTTTTTCCGGCGTGAATTCTCGCGGCGAATTGCCGAAATCAAAATCGTTTCCGCCGGTTTGCGCGGCTGAAATTTTAAAACCGTTTCGCTCGCCTGCCAGCAAAACGTCCGACCGGTTTTTGCGAATTTCCAGCGCCTCGGAAATTTCTGAAACCGGAATGATTTCTTTCGCGCCATTATGCAACGCCATCACAAACGCGCTCGTCGCGCGCAGCACGTCGAACACGATGCAAACCATCGCGCGCAAATCGCGCCGAGCGAGCACGGCATATTCCGCCGGGGTGAAAAGGACTTCGATGTTCATCGCTGGAATTATTATGGCGGATGAAACGACGCGGTCGAGCCTCCAAAGTTTTCCACGCGAAAAAATGAGTGCAGCGCACGGCGTGCATGGACTAGAATCTAGGGGATGCTTCAAAAAAAATCATGGCTGCTTTTCGCCGTCTTCGGAATTGCGGCCATCGTCGCTGCCTTCGTGCTGGACGGCGTGGTGGATGATTTTCTGCGGCTGAACGCCAAGCAGTCAGCCTATCAGTTCGCTGCCTGCTTGAGCAAGATTGGCGACTGGACGACGCTGCTGGTCATCGGGCTTGGCCTGGTTTTGCTGTTGCATTTGCGGGGACGACGCGAAATGAGCCATCTGCTTTTGGTGGCGCTGGTGGCGGGGATGTTGGCGGGATTTTCCGCGACCATCATCCGCAGTTGCACTGGGCGCACGCGGCCGAGTTCGCACACGCCGCAGGGATTTTATGGTTTGCGCCACGGCGGACATTGGATTGTCGGCAAATATGAATTCGGCGCGTTTCCGTCCGGCCACACGGCGACAGTTGCGGGATTGACGATGACGTTATGGCTGGTGCGGCGGCGATGGGCGGCGGCGTTCGGAATTTTTGCCGTGGCGACGGCGTGGTCGCGCATCGCCCTAAACTGCCATCATTTTTCCGACGTGGCGGCGGCGGCGGTCTGGGGGATTTTCGTCGGCGCGTGGCTGTTCCGCTTTTTGGAATCGCGCACGAAATCCTTTTTCGTGCGCACGTAGTGGAAAAGATATTGCTGCGCGTAACCGGCGTGCGGGCCGAAATGTGTCGCGGCAAAATGTCGCAGCCGTCTTTCACCGACGCGGCGGCGCGGGAAATAAAGCTGCTGCAACCCGCGCTCAATCCAAACGTCCACGGGAAACGCGGAATCGAATCCGTAGGCGAACAGTAAAACGCAGTCGGCGATTTTTGCGCCGACGCCGCGCAGTTTCATCAGTTCAATTTTGGCTTCGGAATAATTAAGTTCGCGGATTTTTTCCAAATCAAATTTTCCATCGGCGATTTGCCGCGCGGCGGCCAAAAGATTGGGCGCGCGAAAACCCATTTTGCAAGCGCGGAGTTCCTTCTCTGTCGTGGCGGCGATGCGTTGCGGCGATGGGAAGGAAAAAAGCAGAGTTTGATTTGTGTCGGGAGCAACCCTCACCCGTCGCTTCGCGCCACCTTCTCCCATCCGATGGGAGAGGGCAGGGGTGAGGGCTTCGCCAAAACACTCGCAAAGTTGCGCAACAATTTGTCGGATTTGAACGATTTGCTTGGTCGAGGATAAAATGAACGACGCAAGACATTCCCACGGCGTCTGCCGCAAAACGCGCAGCCCGCGACAGGCGGTGACGGCATTGTTCATCGGTTCATCGCCGGGAAAAGTTTTCAGGATTTTTTCCATATCAACTTCGGTTTGCAGAAATTCGCGCAGCCAATTCCAATTTGTTTGCGGCGCGGCGGTTTGGGCAAAAATCCCTTCGCGCGTTTGCGTCAGGCGAACGAAATTTTTTCCAATGACGCCGAGCCAGGAATCTTCGTTTTGCTGCCAGCGAAAAACCTGGCCGGAATCGAGCGTCGCGGCCAAATCATAATCGCGGACGGGCAAAAGGATTTCCGTCGCAATCATTTTTTCAAATCGTAGCAAGCCCACAAATGCACACGGCGGAAAACGCGCTTGCCGTAAAAAATTTCATGTTCGCCCAGATCGGTAACGGACTCAAATTCTTCAGACAGGTTTTCTGGGGTGCGCGCGGATTTTTGATGCGCGGCATAATTCACGGGTTGATGTTCCAGCCATTTCCAAAACCAGCCGGGTTCCAATGTATAAGGATCAAGTTCGGTGACGTAAATGGCGTTATCGCCTTTGCGATGGGCGAGATAATCATATTGCGGCCAAAAATAAAATTGATTTCGCGGCTGATTTGACTCGCTGCAATAAACGAGCGGTGTCGTTTTCAAAACCGTGCGCGCCTGCGACACATAAAAGGAAAGTTCCGCCGTCAGGCTATAATCATCGGCGATGATAAAAGCGGGTCGGCCTTCGGCAGCCAGTTTTTCGCGCGCGGCTTCCACAACTTCAGCCGTCGGTTTCCAGGCGCGCACGCGGCGCGAGGGGTCTTTCTCGTCGGGAAGCAACTGGCCGGTTATTTTGCCGATGAGGTTGCTATCGAACATGAAGGCGACCACGAAAAATCCCAGCGCGAGGGCGAAGACGAAAAACGGTTTTACGAACCGCGCGCCGTCCTGGATTTTTTTATTCCAATAAACGGCCATCAGGCAAAACAGCGGCGGAATGGCGGCAACCGGCCAGTTGGGCAGCACGCGGGAATGAAATGAAAAAAGCCAGTAGCCGAGAAACAGCGGCGCGCCCATGCAAAAAAAGTAAAGGTTCAAGGGATTTTCGCGGCGAAATTTCCAGAAGCCGAGCATCGCCCAAATCATGCCGATGAAAAAAATCGGATTGAGCAATGCGGCTTGCGAAAAAACAAATTCCCAAAAGTAGCGCAGCGTGGGATGCCATTGCGTGCGCATTCCGGCATCGCCGGCGACGTGATGGACGGTGATCCAGCCGTGCTGCGCGTTCCAAACGAGCACGGGCATCATGCAAATAAAAAAAATCAGTAATGCAAGCCACGGACCGGCTTTGCGCAGATGGATTCTTGCCGCCGGCCAAAGCGCAAAGAAAATTATCCAGCAGACGATTTGCGCCGCCGCCGTGTATTTGCACAGGAAACCAAGTCCCATGGCCACGCCGACGATGAGCCAGTCGCGGGTTTTTCCGCCGGGTTGCGCCGCGCGCCAGCCGGCGATAAGCGCCCATGTCCAGCACAAAACCAGCGGCGGATCAACCGTCATCAAAATTGTGCCGACGGCGAGCAGGGGAACGGTGCTGACGATGAGCAAAAGAAAAAATGCGAGCCGGGCATTGATTTCGCGCGCGACAAAACGCAGGGCGATGAAACTTAAGATCGCGGCGAAGAGCGGCGAGAAAAATCGGACGCCGAACGGCGTGTCGCCAAAAATGTGCGTGCCAACGAATTGGATGAGCGCGATTCCCACCGGCTTGCTGTAATACGAAAGCGCCAGATGCTTGGACCAAATCCATTGATACGTCTCATCTTTTTCCAGATCAATCATGCCACTGACGAGGTAAATCCAGCGCGCGATGAGCGTGACGAAAATTAAAATGTAGCCGAGGCGAAGCCAGTGGGAGTGAGTTGCAGGTTGAAAGTTGAAAGTTGAAGGTTTTTCAATTTCAGGTTTTGGACTTTGGACTTTGGACTTTGGACTTTGGATTGAATTGATGAGCGAGGGCAATTGTTCGTGCCAGAGCGGGAACCATTTTTTCCCGATGAATTGCCAGAGGGAATTGGCGGCAATCGTAAACGCGGCGGCGTAACCTGCGCCCAAAATTGCGCCAGCCAGAACGTCGCCGGGATAATGGACGCCGTTATAGACGCGCGAGAAAGCCACGGCCAGCGCCATCGGCAGCATGAACCAGAGGCTTTTCCGATAAAATAAAAACGCAATCATCGTCGCGGCGAACCAGTTGGCGGCGTGGGCGGACGGCATACTGCCGCTGTGCGAGCAGCCGAGCCGTTCGATGACGTGCGGCAGCGCCATGCACGGGCGCGGGCGATGCACGGCTTTTTTAATGGTGTTGATGATGAGCGGATCGCCAAGCGCAACGACGAGAAAAATCATCAGCGCGCACAATCGCAATCGCGCTTTTCCAAAGCAAAGCATGGCGATGATGATCAAAAGTGCGAGCGGCACAAACCAGCGCATCGCGCCGTGACCGCCGCTCAAGAGCGGCATGAGCCAGTCGAAGAACGGATTGCTCAACGAATGGTTGGTGAAATAAAACAGGCTCGTATCGAGCGATTGCAACCAGTGCATTGCGGCGAGTGTAGCGGGAAAAAGAAATTTTGGAAAACGGAATCGCGCAAGCCGCATGAATTGACGCCGCCGCTTTGCTTCTCTAATCTTCGCGCATGGCAAAAAAACTGGTTCCGGTAAGGGCGCGTTCCACCGCGACCCCGTCGTTTGCCGTCAAAGAAAAAGTCAGGGACGCCGTGGAAGTCGTCCCTACCAAACCGCAAAAACCCTCCGCTCTCCTCGACACGCGCGTCATCTACTGCGGCGACAATCTGGAACAACTCGCCAAGCTGCCTGATGCCTGCGTGGATTTGATTTACATTGACCCGCCCTTCAACTCCAACCGCAACTACGAAGTCTTTTGGGGCGAGACCAGGGAGAAGCGCGCTTTTGAAGACCGCCACGAATCCACCCGCGCCTACATTGACTACATGCGGCCGCGCTGCGTGCAACTCGCCCGCGTCCTCAAAAAGACCGGCAGCTTTTATTACCACTGCGACTGGCACGCCAGCCACAAAGTCATCGTTGCATTGACTGTGAAGGAAATTTTGGATGAGCACATTGCGAAGAAATTGGTTTAACGAGAAATGTCGGCGGCAGGATTTTGATTTTACTGAACCAGTTGCACCCGATAGAAACGGGCCGGGGTGTTGGTGACGGCTCCGGCGTCCAGATAATTGGTGATGCTGTCGCCGTCACCCGCAAGGACGATGTTCGGGCTGACGTTGGACCAGCTTCCGACGAGGTTCGTCGTGGTTTGCA
>Ga0207933_1000642_pt1 | contig 32303 bp, 21 predicted proteins | sample NGESurdeep092012_4_FD_184488 | JGI IMG/M metagenome (GOLD analysis project Ga0207933, IMG submission 184488) | Arctic peat soil microbial communities from Barrow, Alaska - NGEE Surface sample F53-3 deep-092012 (SPAdes) | ecosystem: Environmental > Terrestrial > Soil > Wetlands > Peat ... | reverse complement strand
ACGGGTCTCGTGAACTTCAAAACCAACCAGCCGGAGCATCGCTTTCAATCATGTTTTCTGGCATGCAGCCCGCAAACCGTCGCTTGCGCTTTGCCGGCGTCAAATCAACCACCTGCGCAGAGCTTCCTTAGATGCGGATGCATCTATGTCTATCGAAACAAATCGCGCCGTTGTCGTAATCCGTTCGTATCCGCAGCCACCGCAATATCACAAACGAATGGTCCGATCGGCCATTTGTGAGGGTAATTATATACTTGACAAATCAAGCTAGATTCCTTATTCTTAATACATGAGAGCGCCAAAGACATTACAGGAAGCCATCATTCACTTCGCCGATGCTGAGAACTGCCTTCGTTACATGGTTGCCCATCGCTGGCCCGATGGAGTCGTTTGTCCCACTTGTGGCCGCGCGAACGCGACCTATCTTACCGTTCAGCGCAAATGGCAGTGCAAGAGCGGCCATGCCAAGCGCCAGTTCACCGTTAAGGTTGGAACCATTTTTGAGGATTCCGCTCTCGGGCTCGACAAATGGCTGCCCGCTGTCTGGCTGATTAGCAGCGCCAAAAACGGGGTTAGCTCCTGCGAGATTGCCCGCTCTCTTGGCGTCACTCAGAAAACCGCGTGGTTTATGCTTCATCGCATCCGCAAGGCGATGCAGAGTGGCTCCATGATGAAGCTCGGCGGCAACGGCGGCGGGGAAGTCGAAGCCGATGAAACTTTCATCGGCGGGAAGGCCCGCAACATGCACCTGAGCGTCAAGCAGCGCCGCATCACAGGAACCGGAACCAAAGATAAAACTGCCGTTATGGGTATCTTGGAGCGCGGCGGTCATGTTCGCACCATCGTGATTGCTAACCGCAAGAAAACCGTCCTGCAAGCGGAAGTCCGTAAGCATGTTGAAGCGGGCGCGGCCCTGTATACCGATGCGCTGCTTCCCTATGAAGGGTTGGCTACCGATTACGCCCATAAAGTCGTTGACCATGCCGTCGAATACGTCAATGGTCGCGTCCATACCAACGGACTCGAAAACTTCTGGAGCCTGTTGAAGCGCGGCATTAACGGAACCTACGTGAGTGTCGAACCATTCCATCTCTTTCGTTACCTCGATGAACAAGCCTTCCGGTACAACAACCGCAAAGATATGAATGATTCCGACCGCTTCTCTGTCGTCCTTTCGCAAGTCGCTGGCAAGCGTCTTACCTATGCAGAGGTCACCGGCAAGGTGTTGGAAACGGCCTGCTAATTCTTCCCGTTTGAAGCGCGGTCCGAAGCGGAAGGCAGTTTCCTAGCCTTCCGCTTTTTTGCGCGCTCTTTCCTGTCGGCTTCCATCGCAGTTTTAACTTCTGACGGATTTGCCTTCAAGATCGCGCTCATTGCCGCCTCAAACTTTTCGGATTCGTTCCGCGATTTCGCTGTTTTAACCATTGAAGTGATTCCCTCAATTCTTCAATTTCCTTACGCGAATATTTCACTTCGCCGGTCAACTTCCGCACGTTTTCCAGACGCTCCCTGGTATAAATCGTGCTGTACTCAGACATTGGGATAACCGGCATCAACTCAGTCGCTATCCACTCCCACTGTGTACGCCGGCCATTAAAGGCATTACGGAATAACCATGCCAACATGTCAGCAGCTTGCAGCGGAAGGAACTGCTTATCGTCCTTAAACATCGGCTCTACGGGAAGTATTCGGCTAAGATCGGGCTCTGCCCTCTTCTTCATCAGCGGATAGGCGGCCTTAACGAAGCCAGAATACTTATCTTGAACATCGAAAATCACATCAAGTCCATCGGCATTTCGCTCTAACGCTTCCCAACCGACCCCTGCTAACGCGGCGTAGAAGGCCATGCTGTACGGGTTCGAGAATGGACCGGTATCTGTCGCCGCTACGATCTCATAGAAGCCACGAATCGGAATAGTACAGTGAATACCAAGCCTGACGTGACGCTTGACGATCCCGACCAATTCGCAAACCTTGCGCTGCACTTCGCTTCGCTTCCAATTTTTGAAAGCGCCAGTGGGGTTGGCCACGGCCTCTCGCATCTTGAAATAATCCAATTTCGGCGGCGCATCGAGACATTGCTGCCACTCATCAGAGAATTGCGCCCATACTTCGGATGGCGCGATGAATCCAGCAAGCACAAAGCAGACGTCTTGATTGCGACTTCCACTCTCATCCAGGTAGGCTTGCAGAATCACCAGCAGTCTCCGGCGACGCTTCATCTCCGGGAGTCCAGAAAGGAACGACAAACAATCAGGAATCCAAGGTGCAATCATTTTCTCCCCTCCCGAGTGATTCGTCAAGTATATAATTACCCTAATTATTTGTAGGCCACCGATTTGTGCGACCGAATTAAGGATTGGCTTTATGGCTGAATTATGGAGTCTCCGAGGGCTTTCCTGGTGGGAGTTGGCAAAACGCACATCTCGCAAAAGCTGGGATGATGAGATCTTCGGCCAGGCGGCCCGCCTGTCTTTCTATTACTTCCTCGCCATGTTTCCTGCGTTGCTGTTGTTGCTCATTTTGCTAGGTACGTTTGCCGGCACAGGTTCGGAACTGCGCAGCACACTTCTCGATTCCTTTCACCAGGTACTGCCCTATAAAGCGTCGGCGCTGATGGCTACGACCATCAGTGAACTAAACGCAAAACCGGTGGTTGGCGTGGGCGCCATATCGGCGGGATTGAGTGCAATCTGGGCTGCCTTGAATGGCACCTGGGCCATGATGACCGGCCTGAACCGGGCCTATGAAGTGAAAGAATCGCGCCCGTGGTGGAAGGTTTGGACTATAGCATTCGGATTGACGATTGTGCTGGGAATCATGGGCCTTATAGCTCTCGTAGCCATACTTTATGGCAACTGGGGTGGAGACATGATAGGGCGGCATCTGGGGATCTCCGCTCACTTCGGGTTTCTCTGGCTCATCATCCGGTGGTCAGTCATCGTGATACTTCTGCTCTTCTCGTGCGCGTTGCTCTATCGCTTCGGGCCAAACCTGAAAGATCGACGGTGGCAGTGGAGCAGTCCTGGTGCGGTTGTAGCAGTCACGTTATGGGTTGTGTTTACGCTATTGCTTCGGGCATATCAGGATCACTTTACTTCTTCTCAAAGGATTTACGCGGGTCTGACTGCAGTAGTTACGCTCTTGTTCTGGCTATACCTCACAGGCGCAGCCCTCTTTATCGGCGGCGAGGCCAACTCTGCAATTGAGAAGGCCGCAGCAGAGGCCGGTCATGCTGACGTGCGAGGACCTGGGGAACGGCGCAGCGGCGGGGAGGAAGACCCCAATCAATAGCATGGCCCAACGGGATCTTCTGTCTCAAAGGACAAACCCGGTTACGCAGAAGCGCCATAGCTGCGCTGCGCGTCTAACCGGAACTGAACGAGCACCATGACTACGTCCGGCAGCATCTTAAAGGTATGCTGGAGATTCGAAACTGGAGCGGGGCGGCTGATTTCAGCGAGCCGAGTCGTCCCACCGCCGTGGGCCACGAGGCATCTTCGTGCGGACCTGTTTGCCAACAGCTAAAAGTCCTGAGGAAGCGGAGAATTGAAACATGCAGATCAATCCCAGAGCGGGGCAACCGGCAATTGCCTCGGACCTCGTCGATGTGCCAAAGCTGATCACCGCCTACTATGAGGACCATCCGGACCCTCATGTTGCGGAGCAGCGCGTCGTCTTCGGCACATCGGGCCATCGAGGATCGTCCTTCGATCGTTCCTTCAATGAGTGGCACATTCTGGCCATTGCCCAGGCGATTTGCCTCTACCGGAAACAGCACAAGATCGATGGGCCGCTCTTCCTGGGAATCGATACGCACGCACTCTCACGACCCGCCCTGGAGAGTGCGTTGGAGATCCTGGCCGCGAACGATGTGGACGTCATGCTTGCGGAAAAAGACGACTACACTCCCACGCCTGTCATCTCTCATGCCATTCTTACCTATAACCGTGACCGCACCACCGGTCTGGCAGACGGCATCGTCATCACACCGTCGCATAATCCTCCTGAGTCGGGCGGTTTCAAATACGACCCTCCGCACGGCGGTCCGGCGGAAGAGGAAGTCACTTCCTGGATCGAAGCGAAGGCCAATGCGCTCCTCACGGCAAATCTCAGCGGCGTTCAACGGATAGCCTTCGAGAAGGCACTGTCTGCTTCCACCACGCACACGCATGATTACCGGACAGCCTATGTTGAAGAGCTCCACACCATCATCGACATGGATGCCATCCGCAATTGCGGGATCGCATTGGGAGTCGATCCTCTAGGCGGCGCAGGCGTGCATTACTGGGAACCGATTGCCGAGCGTTATGGTCTGAACCTGAAGGTGGTGAATAACGTTGTCGATCCGACGTTCCGGTTTATGACCCTCGACTGGGATGGCAGGATTCGCATGGATCCGTCGTCCGTGTACGCGATGCAATCCTTCCTCACACAGAAGGACAACTTTGACATCGCCTTCGCCTGCGACACGGACCATGACCGGCACGGAATTGTGACGAAGAGCTCAGGACTGTTGCCGCCCAATCACTATCTGGCGGTATGCATTCACTACCTGTTTGCCAATCGCCCCCAGTGGGGCAAGGACGCGGCGGTCGGCAAGACGGTGGTCAGCAGCAGCATGATCGATCGTGTCGCGGCGAAGCTCGGCAGGAAGCTTTACGAAGTTCCAGTCGGCTTTAAATATTTTGTGGATGGCCTGTTGCAGGGTACTCTCGGTTTCGCGGGCGAGGAAAGCGCCGGCTCCTCGTTTCTCCGCCGTGACGGCACGGTGTGGACGACGGACAAGGACGGCATCATCGCTGCGCTGCTGGCGGCGGAGATCACCGCCAAAACTGGGAAAGATCCCGGCACACTCTACATCGAGCTCACGAAAGAACTTGGCGACCCGCTTTACGACCGGACGGAGGCGCCCGCAACGAACTCGCAGAAGTTGGCGCTGGAGAAGATGACCGAGGAAAGCATCCGCGTTTCCGATCTCGCGGGTGAGAAGATTCTGACCATCCTGACTGACGCGCCCGGGGATGGCAACTCGATTGGCGGAGTCAAGATCATCGCGAAAAATGGGTGGTTCGCGGCTCGTCCTTCCGGCACCGAAGACATCTACAAGATTTATGCCGAAAGTTTTAGCGGTAAGAAACATCTCGAACAAATTGAGGCAGAGGCTCAGGGAATCGTTGGCAACGCGCTTACGACTGCGGCCTCAGCCTCCTAGCGGTCAGCAGAAGGAGGGACACATTGAGCGAACCAAACGCATCCACCATTTGGCCCAAGATTGAAGGAATCGACGCACTCGCTGAACTGGCGCTCAACCTGCATTGGTCCTGGAACCATGCGGCGGACGAACTTTGGGAACGTCTCGATCCCCAACTCTGGGAGGACACGCAGAATCCATGGGTGATCCTGCGGACAGTTTCCAAGGACAAGATCAAATCGCTGTTGACCCAGCCGAAGTTTCGTCAGCGTGTCGACGACTTGCTACGCCAGAACCGCGAATCTTTCAGCTCAGAAGCATGGTTCCAGAAGAAGCATCCGGACGCGGCGCTCACCTCGGTCGCCTACTTCAGCATGGAATTCATGCTGAGTGGAGCGTTGCCCATCTACTCGGGTGGCCTCGGCAACGTGGCCGGCGACCAGATGAAGGCGGCCAGCGACCTGGGCGTCCCGGTGATCGGAGTCGGGCTGCTCTATGGGCAAGGCTACTTCCGCCAGGACTTCGACTCGGAAGGGCGGCAGCAGGTGCTCTATCCGGTCAATGATCCAGGGCAATTGCCCATTCGGCCGTTGCGGGAGTCGGATGGCGAATGGCTCAGGTTCCAGATTCAGCTACCTGGCTCGAAGATCTGGTTGCGTTGTTGGGAAGTCTCGGTGGGGAGGACAAAACTCTACCTGCTCGATAGCAACGATTTTTCGAATTCAGCGGCTCATCGCGGGATCACCAGCGAGCTCTATGGCGGGAATGCGGAGATGCGGCTGAAACAAGAGATTGTTCTTGGTATTGGCGGCTGGCGTTTATTGCGGTCGATAGGGTTGCAGCCTGAGGTATGCCATCTCAACGAAGGGCACGCTGCGTTCGCCGTGCTCGAAAGAGCGCGCAGCTATATGGAAGACAACAAGAAACCATTTGACTTGGCCCTCAACGTAACGCGAGCGGGAAATCTCTTCACCACGCATACGGCAGTCACCGCCGGCTTCGACCGCTTCGATCCCGACCTTGTCGGCAAATACCTCGGACACTACGCGCAGGAGGAACTCGCCATCTCGGTTGAGGACCTGCTCGCTTTGGGCCGGCAGGACCATGGTAATACTTCGGAACCCTTCAATATGGCGTGGCTCGCGGTTCATGGCAGCGGGCAGGTCAATGGCGTCAGCAAGCTCCATGGGGAGGTGAGTCGGCACATCTTTCAGCCGCTCTTTCCGCGCTGGCCGCAACAGGAAGTCCCGATCGGTTCCGTGACCAACGGCATTCATGTGCCGACCTGGGACTCGGCGGCGGCGGATGCGCTCTGGACGGAGGCCTGCGGCAAGAAGCGATGGCGCGGCGACAGTCCGGTCGAGGAGGATATCCGGCAACTGACCGACGCGCAGTTGTGGCAAATGCGTACTGAAGAGCGAAAGACATTGATCGGCCGTATGCGCAAGCGGTATGCGGGCCAGCTTGCCGCGGAAGGTGGACGTCCGTCGGATGCGAGTGGCATTTTCGATGAGAACGCACTGACGCTGGGATTCGCACGCCGCTTTGCCACTTACAAACGCCCGAATCTTCTACTCCACGATCCCGAGCGGTTGGTTCGTCTGCTCTCCAATTCGCAACATCCCGTGCAGCTGCTCCTTGCCGGGAAAGCGCATCCTCAGGACCTTCCTGGGCAGGCGCTGGTCAAACAATGGAACGACTTCCTCAAGCGTCCTGAGATTCGCGGTCGTGTCGTCTTCCTCAGCGATTACGACATGCTTCTGGCACAGGAATTGATCCAGGGCATCGATCTGTGGATCAACACACCGCGACGTCCGTGGGAGGCCTGCGGAACCAGCGGCATGAAGGTCCTCGTCAATGGCGGCCTGAATCTTTCCGAGCTGGACGGCTGGTGGGCCGAAGCCTATTCCCCCGAAGTCGGCTGGGCCATCGGCGATGGCAAAGAACATGGTGAAGATCCAGCGTGGGATGCTCAGGAGGCAGAAGCCTTATATATGCTGCTGGAGCGTGAGGTCATCCCGGAATTTTATGAGCGGGATAAAGAAGATATGCCGCTGAAATGGCTTGGGCGAATCCGCGAGAGCATGGCGCGGCTTACGCTGGAGTTCTCCGCCAACCGTGCCATTCGTGAGTATACGGAAGACTATTACCTACCTGCCGCTTCGGGTTACCACGAGCGTGCGGCCTGGGACAGCAAGGTGGCTGCCAGCCTGCTCCGATGGCAACAGGATGTCGCGCGGCATTGGAACACCGTGCGCTTCGGAAACGTCACCGTCGAGACCCACGATGGCAGGCATACATTCCGAGTCGAGGTTTTTCCAGGCGATCTCAAGCCCGAACAATTGAGGGTCGAACTCTATGCAGATCCCCAGGGAGAGGGCGGAGCTGACCGCGAAGCCATGACGGCGTGCAAGGCCTGCGCGGCGCCTGAAGGTACAATTATCTATTCTGCCGAGGTACCCGCAACTCGCCCTGCGAGCGACTACACGCCTCGTATCGTTCCGCACCATGCGAATGCGTCTGTGCCGCTCGAAGCTGCGCAGATACTGTGGCAACGCTGATAGGCAATCCAGGCCAGAAACCAAATGTGGAATGTAAAGATGGCAGAGTACGGTTTTTTAGACAGCTAAGGACAAGAGGAGACGGAATGATCAAGGCGTCTGATTCGACCGCTCGGGAAACTGCTGAGCCCTTCTCGTCCTCACCTGTCTGGCTGGAAACGCAAGCCGAAGTCAGTGCCTGTCATTACGAATTCGCCAGGATGAATACCCTTACTCTCGGCATCCCTATGGACTCAAATCATTTTCTGATCTCCTTCAGCTACTATGTACACGGCAAGACTTTCAGCGATGAGTTTACCTCGCCCGTTGCCATGGAGCAGGGCAAAACATTCCCCCTCTTTTACAACCCCTTGAACCCCAGGGAGAATAGGCAGTCCATTTCTGGCTCCGCAAACAGAACACCACTCTTCGCTATCGGTATTGCCGGCTCTATCGTGATTTCACTCCTCTACCTCACAATGATGCATGGCTGCAATTAGGTGGTAACCGTCAGGCCTCAAAGGATCGTCCAAACTGAGAGGCCTCATTTGAAGGAAGTAGATAATGAAATTACAACAGAAACCTGTTGAGTTTCACGGTCCTGCCGCTCAGGACAACCATGTCAGCTGTCCCTATCCTCTCGGCCCGACCGCAACTCCTGAAGGAACGAACTTCAGTATTTTTCCGCCAATGCCACGGGAATGGAGATCGTCCTCTTTGACCATGCTGACGATCCTGAGCCAGCTCGCATCATTGCTCTCGACCCGGCCCTCCATCGCGCGTCTCATTACTGGCACATCTTCGTACCTGGAATAACGCCGGGGCAACTCTATGGCTACCGGGCCGATGGTCCAGACGATCCGGAGGACGGTCATCGTTTTGACCGCCATAAAGTCCTGCTCGATCCTTACGGTAAGAGCGTATTCGTTGGCCGGAACTATGATCGCGCCGCTGCCAGTCGACCGGGAGATAATGCAGCAACTTCGATGAAGAGCGTCGTGGCCGATCTCGGCGCGTTCGATTGGGAGGGGGACCGACCGCTTAACTACCCCTTCCGCAGGACCGTCATTTACGAGATGCATGTGGCGGGATTTACGCGCCACCCGGACTCAGGTGTTACCCCCGTCAAACGTGGCACCTATCTCGGCGTCATCGACAAGATTCCCTATCTCCAGTCCCTTGGCATCACCGCGGTGGAATTATTGCCCGTGTTTCAGTTCGATGCCCAGGATGCACCTCCCGGCCTCAGCAATTACTGGGGCTACAGCCCGGTCTCCTTCTTCGCTCCTCATCTTGCGTACAGCACCGGCAATGATCCCCTGGTGTGCCTCGATGAGTTTCGAACCATGGTGAAAGAGCTGCACAGGGCTGGCATCGAGGTTATTCTCGACGTGGTATACAACCACACCGCCGAAACCGACGAGCGAGGACCCACACTCTGTTTCCGTGGGCTGGAGAACAGCTTTTACTACATTTTGAACCGGGACAAGGCTACCTACGCGAACTATACCGGCGCCGGCAACACTCTCAAAGCAAACCACTCCATCGTAAAGCGCCTTATTCTCGACAGCCTAAGATATTGGGTTTCCGAGATGCATGTCGATGGCTTTCGCTTTGATCTCGCGTCCATCTTTTCGCGAAGCGAGTCCGGCGAACCGATGGCGAACCCTCCGATTCTTTGGGAGATTGATTCCGATCCAGTGCTGGCAGACGCAAAGTTGATCGCCGAAGCATGGGATGAAGGTGGTTTGTATCAGGTGGGAAGTTTTGGTCAGGACAAGTGGAAGGAATGGAACGGGCAGTTTCGCGATGACATTCGCAGCTTCGTCAAGGGCGACCGCAAAACGGTGGCGAAGCTTCGCGAGCGCATCTCCGGAAGCCCGGATTTGTATAAAGACGGGCATCGTCCCGCGGGGCAGAGCATCAATTTCGTTACCTGTCACGATGGCTTTACTCTCAACGATCTGGTTTCGTACAACCTCAAACACAACGAGGCGAACCATGAGCTGAATAACGATGGCACGAATGCGAATTTCAGTTGGAACTGTGGCGTCGAGGGTCCTACAACCGACGCGGACATCGAGCGCCTGCGCGCACAGCAGATCAAGAACTTCTTCGTACTTACCCTCCTCTCGGTTGGAACCCCAATGCTGCTGATGGGAGATGAGGTCCGGCGCACGCAACAAGGAAATAACAACGCCTATTGCCAGGATAATGAAACCAGCTGGTTCGACTGGAGGCTTTGTACCGCCAATGGAGAGATGGCACGGTTCGTACGGCATATGATTCGGTTCCGTCTCGACTTCGATCACGGAATTGAGGGCGGCCGGATACCCCTTGAGGAGTATCTCAGCAAGGCCCGTATCGAATGGCATGGCATTGAGCTTGGCAAGCCCGACTGGAGCAACGACTCCCACAGCGTTGCTTTCACTCTCCATAGCTTTGTCAGCAGTCAGGTACGCTACATCGCAATCAACTCCTACTGGAAGCCACTGGAGTTTGAACTTCCTCCAGTCACGGGCAGCTCGCAGACAGGATGGGTTCGCCTGATAGATACCTCAATGCCACCTCCGGATGACATACTGGAAGAGGCGACGGGGGTGCCCGTGGTTGGTGCTAAATACCTCGTCAATCCACGGTCTATCGTCATGTTGCACTACGACTATGCGATACACGATTAGGTGGGAGCCCCCGCATGGAGCCGAGCGTCGGAGCTCGCCCGTACTACCTTTCCGATCGGGCAATTTGGTCCACATGCATGGCGATCATGAGATCCTCCTGAGCGGGAACAACAAACAGCGCCGTCTTCGATTCGGCAGTGCTGATTCGGTGGAGACCGCTTACCTTTGTCTCGTTCAACGGAGAACTGATACAGATCCCAAGTTCCTGAAGTCCATTGAGTATTTCAGCTCGTCCCTGCACATCGTGTTCTCCAATCCCGCCGGCAAAGGCAATTGCATCCAGTCCGCCCAGCAGCCAGCAGAAGCCGCCGATGGCTTTTGTCACACTGCGGGTAAATATCTTCAGTGCCAATGCGGCCGTGCCATCGCCATCAACGGCCGCCTGCCGAACCGCCTTCATATCACCCGCCCTTCCGGCTAGCGCAGCCATCCCGGAGGCGTGGTTCAATATCTTCTCTACCGCGGACGTTGCTTTGTCATGGCCACTTTTTTGCTGCCGAATGAGATACAGGATTAGACCGGGATCGAGATCGCCAGGCCGCGTCTCCATCACGACTCCACCGGTCGGGGTGAGACCCATGGTCGTGTCCACGGAGCAGCCATCGAGCAACGCCGTGACACTGCAGCCACCTCCCAAGTGCGCGATCACCATGTGCTTCGGAAACTTGGGGACTTCGGCACGCATTCGGTGCACAATCGACTCGCAACTCAGCCCATGAAATCCATATCGTCGTACTCCCTGGTCGCGATAGGCTTGCGGGATGGGATAGGTCGTCGCCTCCACCGGCATCGTCCGGTGAAACATCGTGTCAAAACATGCATAGTGGGCGACATCGGGAAAGCGTTCAATCCCCTGGCGGATAACTGCGATGGCCGTGGGATCATGCAAGGGAGCGAATGCAACTGCCTCCTCAAGATCTCGCAGTACGTACTTCGTGATTCTTTGATGTCCGTGAAGCTTGGCGCCCGGATGAACCACGCGATATCCGACTGCCTGTACCGGAGGCATCTGCGGTTCACAGACCGTATCCAGAACCACGCGCATCGCCTCTTCCGGCGTCGCCGCTTCGACTCCGGCTCGCGTGCCACTCAGCTTCGTCCCATCCACTCGCTTGAGTTCAAGTCTGGCGTCTGCCTCCCCGATGTTGCTCACCTCTCCGTTGAAAAGGCAGATCGGCTCGGACAAGCGATCCCCGGCACTCGAGTCGAACATGGAGAACTTGATGGATGAGGAGCCGCTATTCACAACCAATATGTACATAACACCGTCCTGTTGGAGCCTTGCCCATAGACATTACACCCGTACGCCGAGACCGAAGACACTTCCAATTCGTAGAACTCATTTTTGACGTCCGGATACGGAAATCATTCAGAATGGTGTGACGACCATCACTGAGATCAGTCCGCACAAGACCTGTAATAAAACGGAAGGCAAGCCACGTTTCCGAAACTCTTGTGGCAGAGCGATGGTCAGGCCGAATAGAGGGTTACGGGTTTGCCGTCAAATTGGTAGTATTAAGCTTAATTCCCCAAAGGGAATCATTCAGATGGCCGACCTCAGAAAGCCCGCATTTGACGCTGCCAGTTTTCTGACGAGCGCTGGGCTGGGACGAAGGGTCGTCCAAGTGAAGGCAAACCAGGCCTTCTTTTCGCAGGGACACCCAGCCGACTCCGTTTACTACCTTCAGAAGGGCCGCGCACAGGTCACCGTGGTTTCGAAAAGCGGCAAAGAAGCTACGATCGCGCTTCTCACCGCAGGCGACTTCGTTGGGGAAGAATCAATCGCCGGAGTGCTTGGGCTGCGGTTGGCGACGGCCACTGCAATTACGTCCTGTACGGCGCTCAAGATAGAACGGGCGGAGATGATTCGCGTGCTGCACGAGGAGCATGCGTTCTCTGATCTGTTCTTGAGCTTTCTGCTGGCTCGCAGTATGCGTACCCAGGCCGATCTGGTCGATCAACTCTTCAACTCGAGCGAAAAGCGACTCGCACGGATTCTCCTGTTAATGGCAGAATTCGGAAAGCCGGGAGAGCCGGAGACGCTGATACCGAAGATCACACAGGAAACGCTGGCAGAAATGATCGGAACCACCAGGTCGCGCGTAAGTTTCTTCATGAACCGCTTCCGAACGCTCGGCTTTATCGAATATAACGGCGCCATCAAAGTTCATAAGTCGCTGCTCAACGTAGTCCTACACGACTGATTCTTCAGCTCTTCTCTACTTCGTAAAAATATTGCGATCTCGGTCGTAACGCTGCTCTGTATTCTCGGCTTTTTCCGCAGCTTCATCGGCAATTCGGTCGAACTGTTTTTCGTCCAAAGTCTCCGCAGGCGTGGCGACTATCCCGCTTTGGAGTATCGATATTATCGTCTTGAGTAGGTGGAGCGCCCTCGATTGAATCGCTCGAGACAAGTATTGTCGAATCCGTTGCTCTGTGACTTTTTCCGCGACGAACAATGCGTCAGATACACGATTAATCTTCAGTCAAACAGCCCCAACGCCGGCGGCTCTTTCTTCGGTTTGGCGAGATTTGTAGGCTTCTTCGTTTTTGGTTCCGACTCGGAAATAGGCTCGATCAATTCCGCCCAATTGTTTTTAGCGTTCCCTACCTTGTCGCTTACACGCCACGACTTCATGTCTTCTTCCGGGTAGGGCCTCAAGAGATCAACCGGCAGCCTGTGTTCCTCTCCTTCGTCCAACCATCTCTGATAGTCCGTGGGCTTCAAGATGACGCCCATACGGTCGTGGTATTTCGCCATCCACTCATTCGGCTCGACGGTCACAATAGCGAAGGATTCGAGCACTTCACTGGTTTCCCGGTCTTTCCATCGATCCCAAATTCCCGCAAACGCGAACGGGCTACCGTCCTTGAGGCTGAATGCGTGCGCCTGCTTCTCTCCATCTATGACCGGCCATTCATAGAACCAATCGGCGGGAATCAGGCAGCGACGGCGCCTGAAAGGCTCGCGCCATACGCTATTCGTCATGAGCTTGTCGGCCTGGGCGTTGATTGTGTTGTAGTTGAGCTTGAGCGTCTTCGACCAGTAAGGCACCAAGCCCCATTTCATGAGTGCAATTTCCCGCTCTCCAGTGTCCGGGTTCAACCGGATGACAGGCTGGAAGCTCTGCGGTGCTGCGTTGTAAGTCGGGGCCAACTCCGAGTCATTGAAGACATTGGTATTGTGCGTGCGGAACCACTCCGCGATCCGCTGCTTGTCCGCCCGCCTTCCATACCTGCCGCACATGGAACCATGCTACTTTGTGCCACCGATGTGAACTCTGCGCTAAATTTTCTGAACGTTCATAATCTATAACTTAGGATTGGTTTGCACTCTTTCAAGTGCATCGGAGGTTGACGTGGGAGCGCAGAGATAGGCGAAAATAAGGCGAATATATCTTCATGCCCTCCGCCGCCACAATCCGGCTTCAAATCGAAGCGAAACTCGCCCGCAGGATTCCCTCGGCGCTCACCCCGGCGCCACGATTGATTCGCCCGGTCGTGCCGACTGGCGTGAGTGAGGTAGATGCGCTGCTGGAGGGCGGATTGCCCGTCGGAGCCGTCACCGAGATGGTTGGAATGGAATCGAGCGGTCGCACAGCAATAGCTCTTTCTTTCCTACGTCACCTTACCCACGCAGGAAGAGTCTGCGCATGGGTAGACGTTTCCGACATGCTCTCTCCCGAATCCGTGGCAGCAGTAGGTGTCGATCTTGCCCGTCTGCTATGGGTGCGATGCGGGGTTTCTGAATCGCAAGCTAAGCCATCTGTCGAATACAAGTTCTCATTACCCGACAAGTACCTGATTCCCGCATCCATCAAGAAAGGCTTGCACGGCGGTGGCTGTGGAGGGCATCCGCGCAATGAAGTCAAAGGACTCCCGGAGGCCGTGAGCGGCCTGCTTCGGCCAGAGGCCATTGCGCCACGCTGCGCGGAGCCACAACGCAAGATTCGAGCAGAGCGGGAAATCTTCATGCGGCAGCCACAGTTCGGTGCGGCGCGCTCGAACGTGCGTATAAACCCCAGCAAACCGTGGGTGCGTATCGAGCAGGCTCTGCGCGTGACAGACCTGCTGCTGCAGGCTGGAGGCTTCAGCGCCATTGTGCTCGACATGGCGAGCATCGCGCCCGAATACGCTGCCCGCGTCCCGCTGGCTACATGGTTCCGCTACCGTGCGGCGGCAGAGCGGACGCAGGCTGTTTTCCTCCTCCTCACGCAGCATCCGTGCGCCAAGAGCAGCAGTGAGCTTCTTCTGCGATTCCAGACAGGAGAAGTGCGCCAGGACGAGACAACCGTATTTACGGGAATTGAGCATCGCCTGCAAGTGGAACGCAGGCGTTTTACACAGTCACATACGAATGTTGTGCCCCTTCGCAAGCCTCCGCAGAGCGTGGATACAGCGCAGTGGAAGAGCCAGACCATATGGGCTGGTGCACGATGACGAAACCTCCCGAAGTCTACGCCTGCCTTTTTGTGAAGGAGTTTCCAGCGCAAGCATTGCTTCGGCTGCGGCCGGAGCTGCGCGACAAGCCATGCGTGGTCATGGAAGGTGAGCCTCCTCTCCAGGCGGTCTGCTCCCTTACGCGAAAGGCACGCGATCTCGGTATGGCGTATGGCATGACTCGGGTGGAGGTGGATACCTTCTCCGGGATCGCTGCGCTGCAACGGTCACTAAAGGAAGAGACTGCGGCGCAGGAAGTCTTGCTCGAATGCGCGGACTGTTTTTCGCCGCGCATCGAGAACAGCAGATACGACCGTTCCTTTCTGTGCGTGCTCGATATTGCCGGAACGACGGCACTATTCGGCCCGCCAGAGACGCTGGCTAAGACTCTCCTGACTCGTGTCAATGCATTGGGGATCTCCGCTTGCGTTGCTGTGAGCGGCAATTTTCACGCAGCGGTCTCCGTTGCCAAGGCGCCGTTGCCGTTATCGGTGAGAGTCATCCCCACAGGCGAGGAGAGCACGGCGCTGGCGGCGTTGCCGCTTACGGTGCTTGATCTCAGTGAAAAGCAGGCCGAGACGTTTTCGTTGTGGGGGATTCGTACTCTGGGAATGCTGGCCGCGCTCCCGGAAAAAGAGCTCATCTCCCGCTTGGGGCAATCCGGCAAGAGCCTTCGCCAATTGGCCCGCGGCGAGGCGCCACATCTGTTTCAGCCACTCGAACCGGCCTTCACACTTCGAGAGCGAATGGAGCTGGATTCGCCTGTCGAAGTTCTCGATGCATTGATGTTTGTGGCGAACCTGATGCTGGAACAGTTGATCCTCCGGGCAACAGCGCGCGTACTGTTGCTTGCGTCTGTCAGTATCACCCTCACACTCGAGGGCGGCGCGGCTCACACGCGCACGGTTCGGCCCGCATTGCCCACTAACGTCCGGCAGCTCTGGCTTAAGCTGTTGTATCTTGACCTCGAATCCCATCCGCCCCAAGCTGCAATCCTGGCCGTTGAGCTCGACGCAGAGCCGGGAAGCATGAGCCAGGTGCAGTTCGGATTGTTCTCTCCGCAGTTGCCGGAGCCTTCCCGTCTTGACGTCACGCTCGCGCGCATCCGCGCTATCGTCGGCGATAAGAACGTAGGCCGTGCTGTCCTTACGGACACGCACCAGTTCGACGGCTTCCGTATGGAACCCTTCAGTATCTCCTCAACAGAACCCTCGGAGCTCTCATCCACTCCGCTGCGGCCAGCCATGCGGCGATTGCGTCCGGTGGAGGCAGTATTCGTGACATTGCAGAGCGAGCGGCCCATAGCATTCCTGTTTCGAGAGCGGCGCTATTCCGTCGAACGCGCGTATGGTCCGTGGCTGACAGGTGGCGAGTGGTGGACCGCGACACTATGGGGATCTGAGCAGTGGGACCTTGCGGCACGCACTCACGATGGCGTCACGCTTTGTGTCTGTCTGATTCGTGACTTGTTGAAGAATCAGTGGCAGATGGTGGGGCTGTATGACTGAGTACATTGAGCTGCACGCTTCCAGTGCTTTCAGCTTCCTTCAGGCCGCGTCCCAGCCGGAAAGCCTGATCGAGCGCGCAGTTGAATTGAAGATGCCATCGATGGCGCTGCTCGACCATAACGGCGCCTACGGCTCGGCCCGCTTCCACACCAGCGCCCAGCGCAACGGCATCCGCGCGCACATCGGAGCGGAGATCTCAGTGTCCAGTTTCGGGCCTCGATTGACACCGCCGGCATGGCTCCCGCATCAGCACAAGAGCGAACCCGCACGAATTCCGCTGCTTTGCGAGTCGCGTCTGGGCTACCAGAATCTTTGCCAGCTCATCACGAAGTTCAAGATGCGCGAAGTCACGAAGAGCGATGGGGCGGCGACCTTCGATGACCTACAGCAATACGCCCGAGGCATGATTTGTCTTACCGGGGGAGACGAGGGACCATTGGCCGCGGCGCTTGCGCGCGGCGGCGAGCCAGAAGGGCGTGAGGTGGTCGAGCAGCTCACGCGCATCTTTGGTTGCGAGAACGTCTATGTCGAATTGCAGCGGCACCAGGAGCGTGAAGAAGAATGGCGCAATCAGGCCGCGATCCGCATTGCGCGCTCTCTGAGTTTGCCGGCGATAGCCACCAATGGCGTCCGCTACGCGACTGCGTATGACCGTGAGATTCAGGACCTCTTCACAGCCATTCGCTATCATGTCGAACTCGACCATTCTGGCCGCCTTCTGGCAATCAACAGTCATCGTCACCTTCGCACCGCGCGGGAGATGGCTGCGTTATTCCGCGATGTCCCCGGAGCGGTCGAAAATACCGTCAGTCTTTCTACCCGGCTTGGTTTTCAACTCAGCGATCTGGGGTACGAATTCCCGCGCTACCCCGTGCCCGACGGAGAGACGATGGACAGCTTTCTCCGCAAACGAGTTATGGAAGGCGTCGAGAGAAGGTATGGTCCCAAGAACGACCGCAACCTGATGAACAGAGCTAGGAAGCAGGTGGAGCGCGAGCTGGCGCTGATTGCGAAACTCGGATTTGCTGGATATTTTCTGATCGTCTGGGACATCATCCGTTTCTGCAAACAACACGACATTTTGGTGCAGGGGCGTGGCAGCGCAGCAAATTCTGCGGTGTGCTATTGCCTCGAAATCACGGCTATCGACCCGGTTGGAATGGATCTGCTCTTCGAGCGTTTCCTAAGCGAGAGCCGCAACGAATGGCCGGACATCGATCTCGATCTCCCTTCCGAAGAGAAGCGCGAGCAGGCGATCCAGTATGTGTACCAACGCTACGGCGAGCTTGGCGCAGCCATGACTGCAAATGTCATCACCTACCGCGGCAAATCCGCTGCCCGCGAGACAGGCAAGGCAATGGGCTTTGATGAAGATACCCTCGGACGACTGTCGAGCCTCGTAGGGCAGTGGGAGTGGCGCGGCAAAACAGATACGATGGCCCACTCCTTTCACCATGCCGGTTTCGACATTCGGCATCCGCGGATTGCCAAATACCTTGAACTGTCGATGCGGATTCAGGACTTGCCTCGCCATCTCGGGCAGCATAGCGGCGGCATGGTCATCTGCCAGGGGCAGTTGAACCGCGTTGTGCCGCTCGAACGGGCCTCCATGCCAGGCCGCACAATTGTCCAATGGGATAAGGAGGACTGCGCTGATCTCGGCATTGTTAAAGTAGATCTTCTTGGGCTTGGCATGATGGCCGTGCTCAAAGATTGCCTGGAACTGATACCGGAACACTACGGCGACAGTGTCGATCTCGCGCAGTTACCGGAAGACGATGAAATCTATAGCGTTCTCCAGAAGGCCGACACGGTCGGTATGTTCCAGATCGAGAGCCGTGCGCAGATGGCTTCCTTGCCCCATAATTATCCGCGCAAATTTTACGACTTGGTTGTTCAGGTGGCGATCATCCGTCCTGGCCCTATCGTCGGCCAGATGATGCACCCGTATATGCGGCGGCGCCAGGGGAAAGAAGCCGTGAGTTACCCGCACCCTTCGCTAGAGCCTGTCCTGGAGCGCACGCTTGGCGTGCCACTCTTTCAGGAGCAGCTGCTACGTATCGCCATGACGGTCGCCGATTTTTCGGGTGCGGAGGCCGATGAGCTGCGCCGCGCCGTGGGGATGCGCCGCTCCTGGGAGCGTATGAAGAATCTCGAAGGCAAGCTGCGCGCCGGCATGACTACCAAAGGCATCGACGCGAAGACCCAGGACACCATCGTCCAACACATCAGCTCGTTTGCGCTGTATGGCTTTCCCGAGTCGCACGCAGCCAGCTTCGCCCTCATTGCCTATGCTTCGGCTTACTTTAAGGTGAAGTACCTCGCGGCATTCACTGCGGCGATTCTCAACAATCAACCGATGGGCTTTTACAGTGCAGCAGTCCTGGTCAAGGATGCGCAACGACACGGCCTTCGAGTGAAACCCATCGATGTGCAGGTTTCGGATTGGCCCTGCACCATCGAGCATGAGAGTGACGGCACACTCTCTCTGCGTATGGGGCTCGGCTACACAAAGAGTTTGAAGAAGGAATCGGCGGAAGCATTAGTGCAATCACGCCGGCACGAGGGCGCTTTCCATTCGGCGGAAGACCTTGCCCAGCGCGTTCCTTCACTTAATCGGAGAGAGCTTACACGGCTCGCACAGATCGGCGCGCTTAACCAGCTCGAAGGCATAGCGCATCGCCGCGATGCGCTATGGCAGGTCGAGCGCGCCGAGAAGCTGGAAGGACCGCTACTCCGGCAGGACAGCGAATCGCTGCGGGAAGATTCCGCCGCATGTCCCCTGCAACAAATGAACGTCGAGGAGCGTCTCGTCGCAGACTATGCAGGCACGGGGCTGACGGTTGGCAAGCATCCGATGCACTACCGCCGGCCTGAGCTGCGGCGCAACCACATATTGTCCGCCGAGGAGCTGAGAACCCGCCGTGACGGAGAGTTTGTCCGAGTGGCTGGCTGCGTCATCGCGCGGCAACGACCCGGCACCGCCAAAGGTTTCATCTTCATCTCGATGGAAGACGAGACCGGTATTGCCAACGTAATCGTAACCCCCGATCTTTATGATCGTGATCGCCTGGTGGTTACGCGCAGCAAGTTCTTATTGGTGGAAGGAGCGCTACAGAATCAAGATAAGGTGGTCCATGTGAAGGCAACGCGGTTGGTAGAGTTATCCGATCATGCACTCGCGATACAGTCGCACGATTTCCATTGAACACATAGAGACTATAGCGAACTGAGTCGCCATCGATTTCGCCTATCCAATGGATCTAGAATCGATCCCATAATCGTGGGGAAGGCTCTCCGGAGCGATGGAATCGACCGTGGTTTCAGGGGCTTCCACACGCTGCCGTGTATTCCGGGGGGGAATGTCATTGCCAGCCGTGTGGACACAGACTTCCAGCCGTACCGGGGCCGGTGCATGAATGGAGTGATGTTGTCCGAACTCAGGTATCCTGTATGTACGAATGAAGAGTTTGCGCCAATTCGGTGTGCTGGTTCTGCTGCTGGTGATGTGGCTGGCGCCGACGATGGTCTGTACGGTTCCCGGTGCGCAGATGAATGCACAGGAGCGCGCCTGCTGCCGCACGATGAGCAACCAATGCGGCCACACTGAGATGCCGGCATCGCACGGATGCTGCCAGAAAGCTCCGGCGAGTCTTTACGATCATGCGCTAGGCACGAAGGCAGTGGCGTTCCACCCGGTTGCAGTTCCTGTTATCTGGTTGGCTGCTTCGGAGTTGGTGAACCCGATCGCTGCGGTTACTGCCTGGGTCGAACGCCCCGACTATTCTCCTCCAAAATCCACGCCCTCGACTGTTTCTATCCTAAGAATCTAGCTCATTCCTTTCTCGCTCTCTGCTTTTGCTGAGCGCGTACGCATGTCTGCGTGCGCCGGCAAATTCCTTGCATTGCATTTGAGATTGGAGATCGACTATGCCCGTGGTCCGGTTCTTTCCCATGGTGCTCCTGCTTGCGGCTGCATTTCCCGCAGTGGGGCAACAAAACTCACCCAGTCCACCTACGCCACTGCTGGAGCTCCTGACTGAGGCCAGCCGGAACAACTCCCAGATTTCAGCCGCCCACTATGCATTGCAGGCCGCGAAGCAGGTTCCGCTTCAGGTCAGCACGCTGCCCGATCCAACCTTCACCTATCAGAATATGAGCGTCGGCAGCCCCAAGCCCTTCGCGGGTTACACCAACAGCAACTTTGCCTACATCGGCATTGGCGCATCGCAGGAGCTGCCCTATCCCGGCAAGTTGCACCTGCGTGCCGAGGTGGCGAAGCGGCAAGCGGACGTCATGAATATGGAAGTCAGTGCGACCCAAGCAAGTGTCGCCGACGCAGTGAAGGTGGACTACATCCACTTGGCGTATCTACAGGAAGCGCTCGGGATTCTGAAAGAGAACGAGAAGGTACTGGACCAATTAATTAAGGATGCGACGGCACATTACGAAGTCGGCCAGGGATTGCAGGCCGATGTGCTGGAGGCCCAGGTGGAGCGCACGAAGATTGTGCGGGAGATCACCTCCAACAACGAGGAGAGGGGCGATACCGAAGCGGACCTGAAGAGCCTGCTGCATCGAGACCAAGATTCACCGGACATTGTGGCTGAAACGTTGCAGGAGAATCCGTTGCGACTGACCGCCGGCGATCTGTTGCAAAGGGTACGGCAGCAGAACCCGCAAGTCCAGGTGGACGCCAGTTCGGTCGAGGAAAAGAACGCGGCGCTGGCCTCCGCCAAACGAGAAGGCAAACCGGACTTCGATGTTGCGTACATGTATCAGCAGAACGACCGCAAATACCGGGACTATTACATGTTCACCTTCAATGTGCGGCTGCCGCGAAGAGGACGCGTTCGCGCCCAAGTTGCCGAGGCGGCGGAAAAGCTTGCGCAATCACAGGAAGAGATGGACGCGCATCTGCAGCAACAGCTTGCCCAGGTGAAGCAGGGCTACGTGAAGGTTGCGAACGATGAAGTGCTTTTGAAGGAATACAACGAAGGGCTGATTCCGCAATCGGATGCCGCCTACCGCTCGACTCTCAACTCCTACGCCAGCAATCGCGATGTGTTGACGCATGTGCTCCTCTACTTCGTGAATGTGCTCGGCATGAAGCTCGATGAAGCGCAGGTGCTGGCCGATCACGAAACAACGCTGGCCCATTTGGAAACTCTGACAGGAGCAACACTCCGATGAACAAATATGTCGTTCGCACATCCCTGATATGGCTTGGCATTTTTGCGATCGTTATCGCCGGATGGTTCTTCTATCGCTCCCGCAGGAGTGCACGAACAGTGACAAGCGGCCCGGCAATGTCGTCCGAGGTACAACCGGCGGCGGAAGGTCCGGCAGCGGCGCCCACCAGCATGACGGGCGGCGGAGCGCCCGCAGGGGCATCCCCGCAAGCGCCCGAGCAGACGTCGGAGCAGGCGTCGCTGACCCCGATGCAACTCTCGCCGCAACGAATGCAGAGCATTGGCGTCCAGACCGGCACGGTTGAGTACAGGCAACTCGACAACGATATCCGCGCCACCGGAAACGTCGATATCGACCAGCGCCTCGTCGCGTATGTGCAGGTACGCTTTCCGGGATACATTCGCCATGTCTTTGCAAATGCGACCTATCAATACGTGCGCAAGGGCGAGCCGCTATTCACAATCTACAGTCCCGATCTTGTCGCCACGCAGCAGGAGTATCTGCTGGCACGGCAAGACCAGAAAGCGCTGAGTGCGAGCACGGTGGATGGCGTCGCTTCCGGCGCCGTTTCGCTGACCGCCGCCGCCGAACAGCGCCTGCAGCAGTGGGAAATACCGCAGAGCGAATTGCAGAAGCTGAAATCCACGGGAAAACCGATCACCGATTTGACTATCAATTCGCCGGTCTCCGGCTACATCACGGAATATAACGCGCTGCCCAACATGTTTGTGGAGCCCTCGACACGTCTTTATACGGTTGCTGACCTGTCGCGCGTGTGGGTCTACGCGCAAGTGTTTCAAGACGATGTGGGGCAGTTGAAGCCGGGCGATCCGGTCCAGATCACAGTCGATGCATATCCCGGCCGCGTGTTTTACGGCAGGATCGACCAGATTCTTCCGCAGGTCGATCTGGCGACACGCACTGTCCGCGTCCGGCTGGTCATTAAGAACCCCGGCCTGAAACTGAAGCCGGGTATGTATGTGAACTGCGACCTGAAAGCGCCGCTCGGCCGCCGACTTGCCGTGCCGTCTTCCGCTGTATTTCAGACCGGCACGCGCTCTCTGGTCTTCCTTTACAAGGGCAACGGGTATCTGGAGCCAAAAGAGGTGACCGTGGGACCGCAAGCGGGCGACTACTTCGTCATCCTCAAGGGTCTGAAGCCACACCAGCGGATCGTCACCTCAGCCAATTTTTTGATTGACTCCGAAAGCCAGTTGCAGGCTGCCGCTGGTTCGTTTATGCCTCCACCTCCAGGCGCGGGCAGCAACTCTTCCTCTGCCAATGCGCCCGCACTCGGAACGATCGATTTCACCTCCGATCCGAACCCGCCGCGGAAGGGTCAGAATGTGTTTCGCGTAAGACTGACGGACGGCAAAGGAGGCGGAATCTCCGGCGCGCAGGTGACGGCTAGGTTTTACATGGCTGCAATGCCGGCAATGGGTATGTCTGCCATGAATACGACTGCCGCGTTGATCGACAAAGGCAACGGACTCTATGAGGGCGCAGGATCGCTCGACTCCGGCGGAACATGGCAGGGGACGATCACCGCGCGGAAGAACGGTCAGACCATCGCAAGCAAGCAACTGAGCGTGACCGTGACCGGAGGCATGTAATGATCTCCCGGATTATTGAAGGTTGCGCACGGAATCGGTTCCTTGTCTTCACGGCAGTGCTACTGCTTACGCTCGCCGGGATCTGGTCGATGAAGCACGTTCCACTGGACGCGTTGCCGGATATCTCGGACGTTCAGGTCATCGTCCATACGCACTGGGCCGGCGAGCCGCCTGACGTCATCGAAGACCAAGTGACCTATCCCATTGTCACGGCGATGCTGTCTGCGCCCCACGTCAAGGCCGTGCGCGCGCAGTCGATGTTTGGCGACTCCTACGTGTTCATCGTGTTTCAGGATGGCACCGACCTCTATTGGGCGCGCTCGCGCGTACTCGAATATCTACAGGAACTCAGCGGCCAACTGCCTTCGGGCGTGCATCCTGTACTGGGCCCGGATGCGACTGGAGCGGGCTGGGTCTACGAATACGCCATCGTCGATACGACTCATCGCCACAGTCTGGCCGACCTGCGGACATTGCAGGACTGGAACCTTCGTTATGCGCTGGAGACCGTGCCGGGAGTCGCGGAAGTGGCGAGCATCGGCGGCTATGTCAAGCAGTATCAGGTCAAGCTCGATCCGAACAAATTGATTGCCTACGGCATTCCTCTGTCCACGGTGATCGATCGTGTCAAGGCCAGCACCAACGAGGTGGGCGGCCGCGTGCTTGACCTGAGCGGTGCGGAATATATGATCCGCGGTCTGGGCTATCTTCACTCGCTCGACGACCTTCGTTCTGTCGCCGTCGGCAGTAAAAACGGTACGCCGGTTCTGTTGAAGGACCTGGGCACAGTCAGCTTCGGGCCGGACATCCGCGAAGGCGTCGCCGAGTGGAACGGCGAGGGCGAGACTGTCGGCGGCATCATTGTGATGCGGCAGGGCATGAATGCTCTTGCTGTCATCCAAGGCGTCAAGGCCAAGCTGCGGCAAATTGCGCCATCGCTGCCTCCCGGGGTGGAGATCATGCCCGGCTATGACCGCTCCGGGCTGATCCACGCTTCCATCCATACCCTGCAGCGCGACCTGCTGGAAGAAGCCATCATCGTCAGCCTGGTCATCCTTGCTTTCCTGTTCCATTTTCGTTCCGCACTCATCGCCATCCTTGCACTGCCCATTGCTGTGGTTGTGTCGTTCATTCCGATGTATCTGCTCGGAGTCTCGTCCAACATCATGTCGCTGGGCGGTCTGGCGCTGGCCGTCGGCGTGATGGTGGATGCGTCGATTGTGATGGTGGAGAACGGCTATCGCCATCTCTCCGAACGGCAACGCGATGCGGCTCCGGTCAAGGAGCCGGAGCGCCAACGCATTCTCATCCATGCCGCCAAGCAGGTTGGCCCGGCGTTGTTCTTCTCGCTGCTGATTATCGTGGTGTCGTTCCTGCCGGTCTTTCTCCTTCAGGCACAGTCGGGACGCATGTTCCGGCCACTGGTCTGGATGAAAACCCTGGCGGTCGGTTCCTCGTCCATTCTGGCGATTACGCTGGTTCCGGTGTTGATGGTGATGCTGATCCGTGGACGGCTCCGGCCGGAACATTCCAACCCCGTTTCGCGCATCACGCAGGCGATTTATCTTCCCATACTGCGTTTCTGTCTGCATCATCGCTGGCTGACGATCGCGCTCAACCTCATCTTTCTTGCCGTGACGCTGCCGCTCGCTTTGCATCTCGGCAGCCAGTTCATGCCGCCACTCTTTGAAGGGTCCGCCCTGTACATGCCGACTGCCCTGCCCGGCATCTCGATAGGACAAGATAAGGTGCTGCTACAGGAACAGGACCGCATTATCCGAGGCTTTCCGGAAGTGGTCAGCGTCTTCGGCACGGCGGGACGCTCCGACAGTGCGACTGACAATGCCCCGCTCGGCATGTTCGACACCACCATCATGCTGAAGCCGCGTGGGCAGTGGCCCGCCGGCATGACCTACGCCAAGCTCATCGGAGAAATGGACGCGAAGCTCCAGTTTCCTGGCCTCTCGAACACCTGGACCATGCCAGTCGAAAACCGCCTGGACATGGAGTTGACCGGTATCAAAACCCCGTTGGGGATGAAAGTGCAGGGTCCGAACATCGATGGCATCCAGAATGCAGCCTTGCAAATCCAGAAAGTTCTTACCGGCATGTCCCAGGTGCGATCCATCTACGCGGAAAAAGTGGCTCAGGGCTTCTACATCAACGTACAGCCCAATCGGGAGGAGGCTGCGCGCTACGGCCTCACTATTGCAGACATTCAGACCGCAGTCGCATCCGGCATCGGTGGCAAGAACATTGCGGAGAACATCGAGGGGCGGGACCGTTTTCCCATCAATGTGCGGTATGAGCGCGACTTTCGCAACGATATTCAAGCTATGCGCGGTGTCCTGATCGGTACACCATCCGGCGCGCAGATCCCTCTCGGTCAGGTGGCGCGCGTCTCTTTCTCCAAGGGGCCGGCCATGATCCGCGACGAAGACGGAGCATTGACCGGCTACATTTATATCGACCTGAATACTTCGGACTATGGGGGTTTTGTCGCGCAGGCAAATCAAAGGCTACAGGCAAAGCTGAAGCTGCCGGCTGGCTACACCTACCAATGGTCGGGCGAGTACCAGTTCGAACAGCGGGCGAAACACCAACTCAAGCTGATCGTGCCCATCGTCTTTCTCGTGATCCTCATCTTGCTCTATCTGGTATTTCATTCCGTGGCCGAAGCGCTGATGCTGATCTTTCCCACCGTCTATGCTCTAACTGGAGGGCTGCTGCTGCAATGGCTGCTGCATTACAACTTCAGCGTCGCTGTCGCGGTCGGCTACATCGATTTGTTTGGCATCGCGGTCGAGACTGGTGTCGTTATGGTCATCTATCTCCACGAGGCGTTGGATAAGCGTATTCAGGCCGGCCAGGCGCGGACCAACGCCGACATTGAAGCAGGAGCGATTGAAGGCGCCGTCCAGCGCCTTCGGCCGGTGCTGATGACCGTCATTATCGTGATCGCCAGTCTCCTCCCCATCCTATTGGAATCCGGCATCGGCTCCGATGTGATGAAGCCTATTACCGCTCCCATCGTCGGCGGCATGATTACTTCCAGCATCAATGTCCTGATCCTGCTTCCCGTGCTCTTCGTCATGCTGAAGGAACGGGCGCTGAGGCGGGGAACGCTCGTTCCAGGGAATGTGGCGGACATGGATGTGACAGCCTAATTCTCCATAACCATGAGGAGATGTTGGGTGCTGCCCTTTGGACGGAGAACGCAACGTTCAAATCCGCGCCCGACTGAGCCCCAAAAGAGTATCCGAGCCGGTATTCAATGCGTTGAGGATTTGACCACGGGGTTAGATCGACGATACCGGGACGACGCTCAACACCAACCTGCCTGGTCCGATCCGAATCACGGCAGACCGAATTACAGGTGAACGGGAATATCGATTTCCTATTGACCTCAGAAACGATTTACTATTACCGAGAAAACGATTTCCGATGAAAGCGCATACGAAGGCAAAACCTTGTTTGATCCACTACTATCGTGTTCGTGTATGGAGCGATGCGGATGAAAGTTGACTGTAAGGTCTCAATGAAAATGCGGATTGCGCTACTGGTCGTCGCCGCATTGTGGGTGGGGTCCGCAGCGGTGGCGCAGCAGGCAGCGCCAGCTACACCGAAGCAGCTTGTAGTGAACATCGATGCAAGCCAAACCGGCGAACCGGTCTCGAAGTACGAGTTCGGCATGTTCATCGAGCATATCGGCCCGCTGATCTATCGGAGCCTGTGGTCCGAGATGCTCGACGACCGCAAGTTCTATTTCCCGATCACAGCGGCAGGGCCCGTGGTCCCAGGCCGGCGGCGGCGGGGCGGATTCCCGGGCATGCAACTTCGCAAATGGCGGCCGGTTGGGCCGGGCGACGCTGTGACGATGGACAAAGACCAGCCTTTTGTCGGCGAACAGAGCCCGCGCGTATCGCTGGATGGGGCCACTCCGCACGGGTTCCGCCAATCCGGACTGTCGGTGGTGAATGGTAAGCGGTATGTAGGATACATCTGGCTGAAAGGCACGCCAGGCAGCACGGTGAAGGTCGCGTTGACCTGGGGCGAGAGCGCAGGGGACAGGGAGACCGTTTCCTTTGCGCACCTGACGAGTGCCTACGCGAAGTTCCCTTTACGCTTTACCGCGAAGGCCGGCAGCAGCGATGCGGTTTTCGAAATCACGGGGACAGGCACGGGGAATTTTCACATCGGCACCGTTTCCCTGATGCCGGCTGACAATGTTGACGGTTTCCGTCCGGACACGATCGCTCTGCTGCGACAGCTCCATTCCGGCTTCTGGCGCCTGCCCGGCGGGAACTTCCTCTCCGACTGGAGTTGGTACAACGGAGTTGGTCCCCGCGACAAGCGTCCGCCGACGTTTGACTACGCGTGGCACGCGATGCAGTCGAACGATGTAGGCCTGGACGAGTTCATGACCCTGTGCAGGCTGATTGGCGTGGAGCCTTACATTACCGTCAACGCGGGCTTCGGCGACGCACATTCGGCCGGCCAGGAGGTCGAGTACATGAACGGCGCGGTCACAACGCGCCTTGGCGCTGAGCGCGCGCGGAACGGACATCCTGAACCGTATCATGTGAAATTCTGGGACATCGGCAACGAGCCTTACGGCGTGTGGCAGCTCGGGCGCACCGATCTGAAGTACTACGTCCTGAAACACAACGAATTCGCGGCGGCGATGCGCAAGGCCGACCCATCGATCACCCTACTCGCTTCCGGCAACATGCCGGAGGCGATGGATCTGACCGGCGAGATGCGCGCCAAGGACGTGGACAACATGAAGGCCGTCGAAGGCACACCGGAGGACTGGACTGGCGGCGAGATCGAGCACTGCTGGGGGAACTTCGATGGCATTACCCAGCACTGGTATGCGCAGTCCGGCAAGCGCTTCGACCTGGAGAAGGCGAAGCATCTGCCGCTCGATGCTCCCACCGCCGACGGCTATGTCAAGGTCGACCAGACGCCGCTTGAGTATGCGCGGTATCCCGCAAACATTGTGCACCTCAACGCTCAGGCGTGGCACCGTTACCAGCAGCGCTTTCCCGCGATGCTCAAAAAGAACATCTTTCTGTCCATCGACGAGTACGCCTACTTCGGCGGCAGCTTTACCCGAGGCGCGGACCTCAAGCTGGCCCTTGCCTATGGAATGATCTTCAACGAGATGCTTCGCCACACCGACTTCCTGCGGATGTCGGCGCACACCATGGGCGTTTCGACGCTCGACTATACGCCGACGGCAGCGACTTTTAACACAACCGGACTGATATTCAAGTTGTACGGCGACCACTTCGTTCCCGGTTCCGTGCCTGTCACCCTCTCGGGAAACTCGCCTCAACCGGCGCCGCAATACCCGGTTGGCGGCGATCAGCCCAAGACAAATTCAGGCAGCCCGACCTACCCGCTCGACATGTTCGCCGCACTCACTCCGGACCATAGGTTCCTGAACGTTGCGGTCGTCAACGCAACCCAGTCGGAGCAAAAATTCGATCTTAACGTGACCGGGCTTCATCTTGTCGGGCCGCCGACGCTGTGGCGAATGACAGCCAACAGCCTCGACGCTGCTGATCGCGTTGGCCAGCGGCCGCAGGTCGAGATAAACGAAGTTGCACTCGGCACAGCGGCAAAGGCAATCGCTGTCGCTCCGATCAGCATCAACATATATCGTTTTCCCGTCGCGCAGTAGTTACGGACAGGTATTTCGAAAAAGGGGGTATCCCAGGCGAGCCGGGACCTTCTGATATGGTGGATACGATATTTCGAACGCGGGGAGACGAGTCGTGAAAAAATTGCCTGGTCTGATCACGATGTGCGTGGTGGGGGCTCTGGCGTTGCCGTTGGCTGCACAGGTGAAAACTGAAGTGCCGGCGGTTGTTCCCGGCGCAAAAACTGTCACTGTCGAGCACATTAAGATTCACGGAGCTTCGCTTGAGGGCAACCTGGAGGGTGAGGCTGTCGACCGTGAAGTAATCGTTTTCCTGCCACCCAGCTACAAAAAGGATAAGCACCGTCGCTACCCGGTGGTGTATGCGTTGCACGGCTTCTCCATCGGGGCGGAGCAGTGGACGCACGAAATCCATGTGCCGCAGACGATTGAAGGCGCGTTTGCTCTGGGCTCGAAGCAAATGATCGTTGTTTTGCCTGATTCGAAGACGGCCTACGGCGGGTCAATGAAGCTTTGCTTACCGGCGCCGGCCATTGCTGCCGCAGCCATCACCATGAAGCTTTAGCCTGAAAAGATAGGGGACCTGCAATGGAAAGAAATATTACGCGAGTAGTTAGCGTTGTGACTGTGTGTTTAGGAATGTTGGCTTCTGCTGCTGTGGTGCCGTCCGCCATGGCGCAGAAGGCTGAGACCCCGTCCTACCTGAATCCAAGCCTGCCACCGGTCGTGCGCGCCAGGGATCTGGTGAGCCGCATGACCCTTCAGGAAAAGGCCTCGCAACTGGTCAACGACGCCCGCGCAATTCCGCGGCTCAAGGTTCCCGCCTACAACTGGTGGAGTGAAGCGCTCCACGGAGTGATCAACACCGGCGTTACGGAATTTCCTGAGCCCATCGGCCTGGGCGCGACCTTCGACGTGCCGGGGGTCCATGCCATGGCGACCGATATCGGCATCGAGGGACGAATCAAACATGTGCAGGATGTTGAAGCCAAGCATGACGGCATCATGGGGGGCCTCGACTTCTGGGCGCCCAACCTCAACATTTTCCGCGATCCGCGCTGGGGGCGCGGCCAGGAAACCTACGGAGAAGATCCATTCCTGACTGCACACATGGGGGTTGCGTTTATCACGGGAATGCAGGGCAATAACCCGAAGTACTACCTGACGATCGCTACGCCCAAGCACTTCGACGTGCATAGCGGGCCGGAACCGACGCGGCACTTCGCCGATGTGGACGTGAGCAGGCACGACGAAATGGATACCTATCTGCCAGCGTTCCGAGCTGCTATCACCCAGGGCCACGCAGGATCGATCATGTGCGCCTACAACGCCATCAACGGGCAACCGGCCTGCGCGAATCAGTTCACGCTGGTCGATCAACTGCGCAACAAGTGGGGATTCAAAGGCTACGTCGTCTCCGACTGCGACGCGGTTCGGGACATATTTACCGGGCACCATTATCGCCCGACCCAGGCCCAGGCTTCCGCCATTTCGCTGATCCGCGGCATGGACAACGAGTGTTACGACGCCGGCCCCACCCTCAAGAGCGATCGCGACTACAAGCCCTTTATCGAAGCGGTGCAGCAGGGTTACCTTCCTGAGAGTGCCATCGATACCGCCCTCGTCCGCCTGTTCACGGCGCGAATGAAGCTGGGGATGTTCGATCCGCCGGACATGGTCCCTTACACGAAGATTCCCGAAAGCGAACTGAGCAGCCCGGCGCACCGCGCGCTAGCCCGCAAGCTGGCCGACGAATCCATGGTCCTGCTGAAGAACGATGGGACTCTTCCACTCAAGCCTGGAATCAAGAGGATCGCCGTGGTTGGCCCGCTGGCCGACCAGACGCTGGTCCTGCTCGGCAACTATGCGGGGACGCCGACGCACACGGTTTCGTTCCTGGAAGGACTCAAGGCGGAGTTTCCCAACGCGAAGATCACCTATGTTCCCGGAACCCAGTTCCTGCGTAACGACGGAACTCCGGTGCCGGACAGTTTACTGACGACTCCCGACGGCAAGCCGGGCCTGAAAGCGCAGTACTCCAACTGGGAGGGCATTGCGCTTGAGCCCGGTGCAAAGGCTGCTCCGCTCATGAGCCGGGTCGAATCAAACGTGAATCTGAGCGGGAACAATCTGCCGACACAGGCGGCTGGAAAAAAGCACGTCGGTGTCGAGTGGACGGGCTACCTGACGCCGACCGATTCCGGTGAATACCTGGTCGGGATTCGGGCTGACGGATTTGTCAGTATGAAGGTCGGCGGACAAATCGTGGCGCAATTTTACGGAAGCAGCGGCACCGAAGCGAAACTGGGGCGCGTCCGCCTGGAGAAGGGGCAGAAAGCCGCGGTGGATGTGGTCTACGGCAACATGAACGGCAAACCCGCTGCTCAGTTGATCTGGGCGAAAGTGAACAATGCGCCGTCGCCCCAGGCGGTGGAAGCGGCGAAACGTGCCGATGTGGTGATCGCCGTCGTCGGCATTACCAGCCAGCTTGAGGGTGAAGAGATGCATGTCGACGTGCCGGGATTCCTCGGCGGAGATCGCACCCGCATCGATATGCCGGAGCCGGAGCAGGCTCTGGTGCAAGCGGTGGCAGCAACCGGCAAGCCGCTGGTGGTGGTGCTGATGAACGGCAGCGCGCTGGCGGTGAACTGGATGAACAAGCACGCAAACGCGATCCTGGAGGCATGGTATTCCGGCGAGGAGGGCGGCGCCGCGATCGCCGATACGCTGAGCGGAAAGAACGACCCTGGGGGCAAACTGCCGGTGACCTTCTATACGGGGGTGAGCCAGTTGCCGAACTTCGAAGACTACTCGATGAAGAATCGCACCTACAGATACTTCACCGGAAAGCCGCTGTATCCGTTTGGCTACGGCCTGAGCTACACGACTTTCAAATACAGCGACCTCAACATACCGCAGCCAACGGTAAACGCGGGCGATCCAGTCCACGCGGATGTGACAGTCACCAATACCGGCAAGGTTGCAGGCGATGAAGTCGTGCAACTGTATCTGAAATTCCCACCTGTTCCGGGTGCGCCGCGGATCGCTCTGCGGGGATTTCAGCGGATCCACCTCGAACCCGGAGCCAGCCAGAAGGTTCACTTCGACCTGAAGAACCGCGACTTGAGCATGGTGACTGAGACCGGACAGCCGATCATCGCCGGCGGCAATTACACCATCAGCATTGGCGGTGGCCAGCCGGATACCCAGGCGCCCAGCGTGAGTGGGCACTTTCACGTGAATGGCCGCTTCGGATTGCCGGACTAGCGCGGGGCGCGCTGATCGAGATCCTAGTGCGGAGAGCGTGCCCGAAAGATGGGCGCGCTCTCTGCACTGCGAAACCAGTGTTCCTAGAGCATTTAACCCATAGGTGTATATTATTTCTGGCGAAGTCTCAGCGATACAACAGGGATGGGGAGAGCATATTCGGACGATCTGCGGCGGAAGCTGCTGGAAGCGCACAGTC
>Ga0207933_1000641_pt1 | contig 32342 bp, 35 predicted proteins | sample NGESurdeep092012_4_FD_184488 | JGI IMG/M metagenome (GOLD analysis project Ga0207933, IMG submission 184488) | Arctic peat soil microbial communities from Barrow, Alaska - NGEE Surface sample F53-3 deep-092012 (SPAdes) | ecosystem: Environmental > Terrestrial > Soil > Wetlands > Peat ... | reverse complement strand
GATACAGAATTTTGGTATGAATCGGGATTTTGACCTCTACATGCAGTAATTACAGGAGTTCACTAACTAATTGAATTGATCAAAGCAAAGCTCCTGGCGACTCGACTCTTCGATACCTGAGCAATAGAGACGTCCCTTACGTTTCAGAGCATTTCCCTGATATCGTTCGGCGAGTCCTATAGTGCATGCGTCACGATCGGCAATCGTCGCGAATGACTCACACAGTCCTTCAACTGTATTGTCAGCGGTGAAGTATTCTAAATTTGCGCGATGAGTGAAGCCTTCTATGCATTGCGCTCGTGCGACTGTGTTTAGTTTCTGGCAGGCACTCATTATCAATGTAATTTTAGCCTTATCTGATGTTGACGCATTTGTATCCAGTTGGCGCATTTGAAGAAATGGTATGTATTGGAAACAGGCATATTGATATTGAGGTGCTACGGTGTCGCATGGATACTCAAAATTACGCGGATCGGATTGAACGGTGGTGGAGCTGAGAATGAGCGACTCTTCCCCCCCGAGACTTTCCATAAATGTTCCTTCGTAGCAGTACTCCTTGTTGAACCCGCCTATGTCATCACAGGCGGTGAGCGATTGAGGATAGCTCTGACTATTGATGAAAAGAACGTGCCCAATACCATGGCAAAGACTCGAGCCTTTTGCGCAATAGGGGGCTCCAATGCGCTTAATGGTAGCAGTGTCTGCATGTGCAATATCATCATCTGGATACGTGGTACCAAGTTCACGTTCTACTTCAGCGCCTATCGCGCCGTGAATGCAGCCGGATCTGCAATCCTCAGTGCATCGCGCGAGTGCGTCTTCGATAGATGCTGATGAATTCAATGTTGCGGCACCAATCTGGTGTGCAATGGTATGACAGTTGTTGGTGATGGTGCGCGGTGATGTACTTGCGATGATGTACTTCATGAGATCGGCCGTTGAGCTTGCATGCAAGAGCATCTTCACATCATTCTCGATGCAGGTGTCGGTCGACGTGCTCTCTGCCGGATATGCCGTGAAGCACGTCGCGAGCATTGCGGGAGAGGCATGCACTGGATTCTGTAATGTGCCCAAATCGGAAATGTGAAAACCGTTTTTATAGAGGCATGCTAGTACGATAAGAAAAATTCCGACTAACAATAATTTTCTCTCTCGTGTCATTTCAAAAAGTATAACGTCTGCACTACGTACCCGCAATCTTGAGTTTCCTCAAACTTGAACTTGAGGCATTGTCGCCATATATCGCTGTGTGAAGACGTTGGCGAGTTGTACCATTTGGAATGAACAGGGATTTTGGGTTATACACAGGCTGACATTGGGTACCCCTTGCTTTATTTATAAGGTATTATATAATACCAACTAGAAAAGAACGACCGGCTCAACCTATTTGGGGAGCGGAATCAAAATCAATATAGGAGAGATTGAAATGAAGAACGTTATAGCGCTTATATTTGCTACAATTCTTGTTGCAAACGCAGCAATCCCATCAGCGGCAATCGCTAAGCAGAGAATGGTTATTATGAAGAATAGTGTGCACTTTTCTGTGGACGGCGTTTGTCATAAAGTCGGTATGAATGAGGTCGTCCAAAAACAGACTTACTATGCGACTGGAAGACCCTCAGAACCCTTCTGGAAATTAACGGGACAGAATGATGCGAAGGCTGCCTTCGCACTCGTTCGAGGGATATGGAAATCTCGGTCACCAAAGACCAGAGCCTGTTAACCATAAACATTTCGTACAACAAAAGGGCGCGTTACATAAAACGCGCCCTTTTTTATTTTTCACTAACTCATCTATTTCTCCTCAAACCTCGGCACAATATTCACCGTTCGCACCTGGTCAGTCCACGTTGCTGTGGAGCCATCGGTGTTCTCTGCTCCTGATATTATGGTACACGAGAGAGTGAAGATTGTTTGAGACGTGAGTGGCTTAGATACTTGAGTGCCTGATGTGGTTGTCCAGGTGTCGCCATCAGTCCCCGTCACCGTACAGCCTCCGACATTCTTGACATCCCAGGTGACGTTGGTCGTCTCTCCCGAAGAGACGAGGGTAGGATGCACGGTGAAGTCAGTCACAACAGGTGCGGGTGGAGGGTTGCAAGTACCGCTGGAGCACTCGAATCCATATGAGCAGACGGATGCATAGGCTATCACGTGGGCAGGGTTGCAACTGTCAATACTGTCGCCGTTGCTGTTGCACATGGGTCTTGAGACGCAATTCTTAGGAATGGGGTGACACCAGTATGAGTACAAAGCACTTCCACTTCCACCACCGCCGCGGCTAGAATCACTTCCTTCACTTAAGCCAATTCCTCCCTCACTTACACCACCACCGCCGCGGCTAGAATCACTTCCTCCACTAAAGCCATTTCCTCCTTCACTTACACCAACGCCGCTAGAGTCACTTCCTCCCCCGGAGGCTTGGTTGCTTTTTGGAGCATAGACATAACAGAGCTTGGGTGTGAGACTAATACAATCTGATCCGTTACAGACGATTGGGCCGGGACCGGGACAATTGCTGAAACCTCCACAAGAAGAGCCCGGGTTTACACAACTCGGATCAGTCGGATTTTGAGCGCAGAAAGGAGTCGGTGGTACTGAGCATTCGAAGCCACAGCCTCCGCCACCACCTCCCCCTCCGCCACCACCTCCCCCGCTACCAGGAGGATCGGCCATCCAGCTACCACCATCCCACGTTGCGGGGATATTCTCTGGAGCATTGTTAAAATCATCCCCGACGTCGACATTACAGCTGCCCGTACATGGCCCTGCATTAGTTGTCCAAGTATCTGGTGGTGGATTGTCAGGCCCGTTCCAAGAATTATCACCACTATCATCCCCAGGAGGAGCAGGAGGAGAGTTGTCAGAGTTGTCGCTATTATCTGAATTATCACTATTATCCGAGTTGTCTCCCTCGCCGCCGCCGCCCCCTCCACCACCTCCGCCCCCGCCGCCACCAGCATGAACATACTTCAGAGGAATCGCAGTGAGTGCGCATACCGCAAGGATCATAAAGCACAGCACGAGTAGCTTATGAGTCAGAGAGAAGTGGGTTTTTGTATTCATATGGCTCATTAATATTGCTATAACTATTATAAGTGCTCAACCCAGTCACTCATGTCAAACGTATTCTGATTGAATCCTAAGATATGAGTAATGGTCGTAATCTTAGATGTTGCGACATTGAGCAAGGAAATATCGGCGCTCGCACCCGCCGCAGTACTCGTGCTCGACTGACCTTCAAAGGCTACTTGGGAGCCGTCTGGAGAAAGGATTGGAAGGAGTGCTGTGAGAGGAATAATCTTTTCAACGCTTGCGGTCAGGGGGTGCCAAGAAGTAATGCGTGCAATCATCAACTGCGCATGAAGGGGGTCAGTCCAAGCGAGAACTGAGCCGTTTTTCGATACATCAAGCATCATTGCTTTTGAGGCATTCTTGTTGGGAAGCTTGAATACCACTGAGTCGGTTGAAGACGCAAGTGTATATTCATGCAGACCATCATCGCCGAGATACAGTATACTCTTGCTGTCGGGAGACCAGTGTGGGTAGAGGCCATGAGCGATGGCGCGGGCAATGCCACTCTTTGAAATGACGGAGACTGTCCAAGAGCTTGGTGTGGAACGTAATAAGGTAGTTGTGTTAGTGAGTGTGTTGTATGCAACTTGATTTAAATCACCTGAAATATGAATGAATTGTGGATTGCCAACGATATCTTTTGCAAATGTTGTTATTTTGGTAGTGGCGGTATCATACATAAGTATGCGCCCAAATGTCCCACTGGGTTGGGCGAATGAGTCAGCACTCACGATGTATCGCCCATCGGGGGACGCGGTATGGCCCAATGAGGTAATCGATATCGGTGTAATCGTGCCGTCACCTACATTGATGATGTGTGCATGTTCATGATCTGCGCCGTTGAGGTAGGAGAAATTGGTGAGCAAAAAGCCAGCATTACTACTTACTGAGATTGCTTTGATACTTGTGTTCGTCGGTGATGTTGAGAAAATATTGTTTAGATACCCTGCTTGATATACGTAGAAGCACGCACACAGTGCAATAACGAGAATCCATGCCAGCGCGGTGAGGAGGTGGTGGGGTTTGTATACAGGTGCCTTTTCCCCCACAGGAGTTTCTATGTCAAACATATATACCACATGTTATCACCGAGATATTCGTAGAGAGAAAAATAAGATGAGAGATGGGGATAACAAGAATGTTGTCATAGTGATGCTAGAAAAAAGGTCCCAGACGCTACGCGCATCCGGGACCCTTTACTGATCTTCAGCATGATGGAGGCCATTTTACCCCGACCCCTTGTGCCCTTTTTAAATAAGGATCACGAAAAGCATCGAGGTCTATTTTCCCCCCACCCGGAACCTTGAAGGTACCGCTGAGAAATATCTTGCCAGGATACCCAACATGCCATTTCTTTACAGTGTGCTTGTCTTCTCCCCGTGTGAGCATACACACATCTTTAGTCGCTCTTCTTCCTTGCGACACGTCTGCCGACCAGGACTGAGTGGGAACTGCACAAAGGCAGGCCACTGCAAGAATGAAGATCTTTTCCATATCAATTCTCCACACATCAGAGCATCTGACTATACCATCATCGGTATAGTGAGTGCATCCGAACTAGGGTGCATTATATATGATATTGTCTTTTTGTCAATACACCGTAATTGTTCATATGTGCATAAACAAAAGCAGTAACCTCTGATACGTCGTTAGCATACCGATGCAATGCTGGGGTGGGGACAAGTAGTATGATGTATCATATATGTCGATGAGCCGATTCACGGAATTGTATGCACGTTTCTTCTCCATTGAGGAGATACAACAATCCCGGATGCTTCAGTGGGCATTTGGCGCGCTCATCTTTGGTCACTTTGTAATCTTTAATACGTGGACCGGCAGCACGGCGACATCGCTGAGCTCTGTGGCAAATGCTAGCTACTCCTGCCCGCCATACTTTCAGTCATGTGGGAGATTTTTCTTCCTCCGAGCACTTCCTGATGGCTACTCACAGACTACCTTTTACATGGTGCTGTTGGGGCTCCTCGTCCTCTCGGTATATTTCATATATCGCAGAGACTGGCCCAAGGCTCATCTAGCACTCATGCCGGGCTTTATCTGGCATACACTTGGTACACTCGTCATTACCGATGGGCTCGCGGGTAATTATGACTATTACCTCTTGGTCTTTTCTATCATATTGCTGCTGTTGCCTCGCAAGGAATTTTTCTTGAAGGTATCAGTCCCGCTTCTCTACACCCTTTCAACCTTCGTTAAAATTTATCCTTCGTGGATTGTGGGAACATACTTCTCAACGCTCAAGACAGGACTTCCCTTGGTGCCTGATTGGGCAATTCCCCTATTTACCAATCTCTTGATGGGGCTCGAGATGGTTGGTGCGTGGCTCCTCCTTTCATCAAAGCGGCTGTATCAGCGCTCTGCGCTCACCTTCTTTACCTTTTTCCACCTGTATTCAGGGATTCTTGTGCAATACAAGTATCCATCGGTCGTACTGCCAATGCTCCTTATACTTTTTGGCCCAATGTACACCCAAACAAAGATTCCGTTTGATAAGAAGTCAGTATTTGGGTGGGTCCTCATTGTTGTGTTGATTTGTATACAATGCTCGTCGTTTCTCATTCCGGGAGATACCAAGCTCACCCTTGAAGGCAACAAATTTGGACTCTATATGTTTGAGGCAAATCATCAGTGTCATTCGGCGGTAACGATTATAGATACAGGTGGTCAAGTCCGCACGGCCGACACTCAAAGTATTTCCGCACACAACAGATGCGACCCGTATCGGACGTGGTTTGCATTGAATGTAATCTGTGAGCGGACGCATCCCGAGGCAATCCGATGGACATTTGATCACTCCATCAACGGTGGGCCGTTTTATCGCATTGTCGATGTGCAGGATGCGTGTGCCTTGCACTACAACCCATTTGGGCACAACGATTGGATACAGAGCGAGGACACCGCGCGAGCTGTTGCCATGCCGGTAGAAAACATCTATGACTAACGATCTCCCCACACTCGCACTCAAGGGTCTCGAGGGCAATGCGCGCCCAGAGCTCGGCGTAATACAGACGTGGATTGTCGCGCACTACGATGTGATTCAGCTTCTGTGGTGGACTGTACTCGGTATCGTCATTGTCACACTCGCGATGAAGCTCGTACGGGAATACTTAGCGCAAAGAGACTAATCTCTCATAGCTTGTGAGCATCCCGATGCAATGCTGGGCAAAGTCAATACGCGCTGTCGTCGCATTTGCCTGTGGTCTGAATCCCCCATCGTTAACGGACGGTGTCTTTGAGCTGGCGGGAATATTTTGAAGTGCCAGATTATCTCTGACTATGTCTTCCAACTGACTCATTAATTTTGGTGTTTGATTGGAAGGAGGATCAATGAGTAAATACTGTGCAAGCCCTTCGCCCCAGATGCAGGTGTTTTTGTCTGCACTCAAAGGGAGTACTTGGTCCATTACCTCGCCATGGACCATGTCTACAACATGCTTCATTACGGCTTTTTCCGAAGGAGAAAACGCATTAGATGCTACGTTAATTACGGTTGCTCTATTGAGCCACATATAGAGCGAGCGCGTCGTTGAGTAATCGATAGCACCGCCGTCTACGGCAGTATAGGTGCGCATTATTGCGTCTTTGACGATTGCGCTCGTCGAAGTAGCACTTGATTGAAGTGCATAAGAAAGTGCGAGCAGTGACTCCCCTGTGTAGTATCCGCTCAACTGTGAATTGGTTGCGGATTCAACAAAGACCCCTGTCTTGTTTTGACGCGTGAGTATCTCTTGCAATAAAACTTTTAGTTGTTCACTGTGCGCTTGTGTCCAGGCAGGATCGTGCAGACCTAAAATAGCAAATCCGACGTATGCAATAGCAAGCATCCCGGTGGGTTTATCGGCATGAGGTGTCGCAAAGAAATAGGTGGTGTATGGAAGTGTGACTCGCTCTTGCGCGACAATGGTTGAAGTCGAGGCAAGCATCATTTCAGCAAACACAATACCAACATTGCGAACGAGTACCGAGGTCCCTGTCGCAGTGCTTTCCTGCCCCATGCTTGTATCATAGTCGTATATAACGCTTCCATCGGGATGTGCATGCGCATCGAGAAATTGTCGTGCGTATGAAAGTCGCTGTGCGATTGTTGTGTTGTCGAGATGCAGTTGATGGAGTGATTGATAGGCCCAAGATCCTGCAAGGGCCACTAGAATACAGCCTAAAAGAGCAATCGGAATACGAATATCAGTAGCTAGGCGAGATACGAGAGTACGAATCATACAGCTGGTAGCTCCACGATAAACTGCGAGCCTTTGCCCGCACCGTCGGACTCTGCCCAGATGCGGCCGCCATGCGCATCGATGATGGTCTTGGCGATGTAGAGACCATAGCCGGTCGAATGGACGTTGACCTTGATGGAGTCTTTGCCGTGGCCGCCTTCGGTAAATAGTCGTTGCATATCCTCAGGTGTGATTCCGACGCCATTGTCTTCAACAGTGAAGCGGATGGTTGAGCCCGCGCGCATGACACTTACTCGGATAGTGCCTGCAGGAGTGTATTTGATGGCGTTATCTATGAGATTGCGCACGACGTGGTCGCGAATCTTCTCCTCATCTCCCACCACTTTACACGGAAGCTCCCACGCTAAGTGCATGTCGACGGTCAGATGTTTCTCTTCGATTGCGGGCTTGAGGTGGTCTGCGACGTAGGTCACGACATCGCGCAAATCAAACTCTTTCTTCTTGTAGGAGACGGTCCCACGCTTCAAGTTGGACGCATCGAGAATGTCCATCACCGTGCGTACGCCCTTGCGCACTTCCGTGAGCGCGGCATCTGCCATATGTGAAAGCTCAGGTGTCACTGTGCCGAAATCTCCCTGAGCGATAGCGGCAAATCCAGCCTCGCTTTTAGTAAGGTAGCCCTTGATTTCGTGGCTAATGAAGTGAAGGAGATTTTCTTGCTGCTTGTTGACGGCTTCGAGCTCCAATTCTTGTTTCTCGATGCGTTCTCGTGCACGCACCTCTCCACGTACACTTCGAATGAGTAATGAACCTATCAGTACAGAAAGTAAGAAGAGGCCGCCATTCAAGATTTGTTCCTGTGAGTCAGAGGCGATTAGCGTTCGCAAGAGTGTAAAAATCCATAAAAGCGAAATGATGAGTTCCGAAACAATCACCTTGCCATTGAACAAATGCAATCGTAATACCGAATAGGTAAACAGAACTGCCATGAAGGTATTAAGCAGTGGCCCGGTCCAAATAAATTGAAACTGATTTAAAAATGGAGAAGCCAAAATTATGTCAAAATATAAACCACTTATTCCCGTAATGGTTACTCCAAGAGCTATAACGAGTAATCGTAGTCGGACCTCCCCGGTTGAGAAATAATATTTGTACCAGATACGGGTAAGACCGCCCAAATAAAATAGACAGAATAGTGCAGTAAAAATTATATAATCTCTAACATTAAGGACTGCTCCATTCCCCCAGGAATATGTGTTTATATGGATTATGAGAAAGTCTTGAAGTAAAAAAAGTAATGCGGAAAAAACTATTGTAATGCCATACACGATGCTCATTGCCTGCTTGCTTGGTGTAATTCCTTCCGGAAACGAAATAGAAAACAAATAGAAGGTGGCTCCAATAAAAAGCCCAAAAATATACGTTAACTTTGTACACAATAGCCAGACTGCATATGAGGGGCCGAGCTGGGTACCTATAAGCGCAAGCGCCCACATCGAGAGTAATGTTAAATAAAAACCGAGCAAGAGATTGATACTGTTTTTCCAATTTCCACGAATTATGAATATAGCAAGACCCGCATTAAATAATGCAGTCATAAGCATGAGGCTGTTGGTGATATTTAACATGTTTAACGACGCAATTAGGTGAAATTATACACCCCTCAAAGACATAGTCATCGTATGATAACGGTTATCCACATAATAAGTTGACATATCTCATATATGATGCCATTATAAATCTTAGGTACATTGACTTAAACCTTAACCGCAGTCGGAGTGATTGCAAGGAGTATAAAATGAGAATTCAAAAGGTTGCGCTCGCTCTCCCATCGCGGAAAGTGAGCAATGAGCAAATTTTGTCGCAAATCAAATTCGGTGGTGAATTGACCAATGGCGCTGGAGATAAAGTTCTTCGCCTTTTGGAAAAGACATTAACCGTCATCGGCTCGCATACACGATATTGGCTTGAAGAAGGCCAGACTCCAGAATCAGTTACTCTGGATGCTTGTCGTCAAGCATTGAAGACACTTGAAGATGGTCAGACAATCGACCTTCTCATTTACGCGAGTGTCTTTTCGGATGTTGTCGAACCTGCTGCGGCGAATCTTATCGCTCATAAGTTGGGTCTCGATGGGGTCGAAGCTTTCGACATGAAGGCCGCTTGCGATGGCTGGATGAAGGCTATGAAAATGGCAGGTGCTTATATCCGTGCAGGTGTGCACAAGAGGATTCTCATCGTGAATGCAGAATTCTCGATGGTTGAAAACTTTGCCATCCGCCCTCATCTCTTCAAGTTGAATTCAAAGGAAGAACTTCAATGGCGTATGCCAATTTTCACCATTGGTGAAGGTGCAACGGCAACAATCGTTGAGGGCAATCCCGAAGATCCCGCTTGGGAATTCACCAATGTGACACGCAATGAGCTCAATGTTCTTTGCTCTGTCATGGCGAGGTCCTTCAAACCTACAACTGAATCATCTGTTCGTCTTGCAAAAGATGGTCCAGGCTGGTTTACCTCGTGGGCTGCTGAGTTGAGTGAGAGCGGCATTCCTATGGCGATCGAGGCTTTTGAAAAGCTCAACGTCCCCACTGGAAGTGTCGATCATCTTTTCACCCATGCTTCCGGTTCGAAAGATTGGCGTTATATTGCCCGTACTCTCGGATTGGACAACAAGATTGTCGATATTCACCCACTGACAGGCAATCTCGTCTCAGCATCAGTGCCAGCAGCTCTTGCGATTGCTGAACAGGAAGGCTGGCTCAAGCGTGGTAGGAATATCGCATTGCTTGTCGCTTCCGCCGGCATGACTGCTTCAGCAGCTCACACCACCTATTGATCTTTCTGTTCTTACAATAATCGGCCACGTTCTCAAAAGGAACGTGGCTGAAATTTTTATATTAGGTTTCCCAAAGCGCTCTGCTACAATCAAACATATGACCAATGTAGCCGGAGTTATCCTCGTGCGGAAAGACGGTGCGGTGCTGCTACAGCATCGAGATAATAAAGAAGGCATCTTCTACCCTGATTACTGGTGCTATCCGGGAGGTGTGATGGAACTCGAAGAACTTCCCGAAGAAGCAGCGCGACGAGAATTGTTTGAGGAAACTGGCTACAGGGCAGATTCGTTATTCCCCTTGCTGGCAGATACGTATGAACGAAGTGATGGTGAGAAAATGATTCCCCATGCATTTTGTGCGATTCTCGATGGGAAACAAGAAATACGATGCAATGAGGGACAAGAGATTATCTTCGTCCACCCTGATGATTTTGGAGGTAAAAAATTTATTCCGACTCAGGAGCACTTATTACGATTGGCCAGCCTTAACTCCTCACAAAAGCAAGAATAAGAAAAGCAACAATGAGCCACGCGAGCGCAAAGGCGCTGCCAAATGTAGTTTGGATTTGGGGTCCAAAACTCCATAGTGTATGAAGTGCTGGTGTTTGCAGCCACATTACGATAACGACGATGGTCGCACTGATGCCAGTGAGGAATGAATAAAAAAGCCCGGCGGAATAGGACCCAAACATCGACATCATTCTGTTGATGAGAATAAAGGCAATGACAAGGGCCGCGACTGCAATGATGGTCGGTAATATTGCGATGGAAAGTTTGCTCAGCATTCCGCCGACGATGTAGGTGTGAGGCAGAAGATTGGAGAAAAGCATGGCGACAGGAAACGCAACGGCAAGGACTGTCGCATGCGCTGCTCCGGAGCGTAGCGCATCAACAGTGAAGAGGACTACGCAGATAGCGATAATAATGAGATCGATTGAGATGTGGGCGGTCGAGAAAAGAGCAGGAAGATGCATAGGTTTTAATCAGAGTCCTTCGATGCGCAGCTTGTCTATTAGTGCTCGGGCATTCTTGGAGAGTTTCTTTGGGAAGTCTATATCGATGCGTACGTTCAAATCACCGCGCGTGCCACGAGCATTGGGGACTCCTTTGCCGCGAATTTTAATTATTTCACCATGGACGACTCCTGCGGGGACTTTGACCGTCTCTTCGCCTTCGAGGGTGCGGATGCGGTATTCATTGCCGAGAAGCGCGTCGGTGAGCTTGACTGAAAGCGCAGTAAGGAGATTGTTACCATCGCGTGTGAATGCCGTATCTTTCTTGACGTGCAATTTGACGTAGAGATCCCCTGCCCCTCCACCTTTGGCAACTTCGCCACGGCCAGGCATGCGAATCATTTCGCCATCGAGGACTCCAGATGGAACGCTGATGCGAATCTCCTCCTGCTTTTTTGCCACTCCTGCACCATGACAGGTCTCGCAAGGAGTCTCGGGGATTTCGGTGCGGCCGTTGCAGGTTGGGCACACGCGAGCAGAGGTGAAATTGCCGAAGAACGTATTGCGTGTCTCACGAATCTCGCCCTTGCCGTTGCAGGTCTTACACGAGACCATCTTGGAGCCTTTCTTGGCTCCTGAGCCCGCACAGGTGTCACAGACGCCCATCTTAGTGACGAGTACCCGGCGCTCAGCACCAAAGACACTCTCCTTGAAGGTGAGTTCGATGTCGATTGATATATCGCGACCTCGCTCGCGACCTCCTGCGGCACCGCCGCCAAAAATATCTCCAAAGATGTCGCCAATATCAAACTCGACGTTCTGCCCATTCTGACCACCAAAGCCTTGAAAGCCCGAAGAGAAATTCGAGAAATCAAATCCTCCAAACCCACCTGCCTGACCACCAGGAGCGCCACCAGCGAATGTCTTTCCGTAGGTATCGTATTCAGCGCGTTTCTTTTTGTCCGAGAGGACTGAGTAGGCTTCAGATGCTTCTTTGAACTTGGCCTCGTCGCCGCCTTTTTTGTCAGGGTGATACTTTTGAGCAAGCTTGCGGAACGCCTTCTTTATCTCTTCTTCGTTTGCCGATTTGGAGATTCCAAGAATATCGTAATAGTTTTTCATAGAGATTAATTATCTTCTCATTGATTATATTCTCGAGAATAGGAATGCACAATGTGTGCAGTATTTCTCTCTGATTTATGCCTGTGCTTCGCCCTCTGTTCCTATATCTGTGGGTTTTTGCTCGGCAGTGTCCGTATTGTCTGCTGGCTGTTGTTTGGAGATTGCCTCACCGATTTTACTCATCTCTGTTGAGAGTGCGTCTGCGGCAGTCTTGATTGCGATAGTGTCTGTGCCTGTGCGAGCTGCCTTGAGTGCATCAATCTTTTCTTGTACGCCCTTCTTTACGTCCTCGCCGGCTTTGTCGCCATGCTCCTTGAGTGCTTTCTCGGCAGCGTAGACGAGTTGATCTGCAGCGTTTTGGGACTCGACGAGCTCGTGTTTTTGTTTGTCGGTCTCGGCGTTGACCTCGGCGTCTTTGCGCATCTTTTCTACCTCAGCATCCGAGAGACCAGAGGACGCCTCGATGCGAATTGATTGCTCTTTATTGGTGGACTTATCTTTTGCCTTAACGGAGAGAATGCCGTTGGCATCAATGTCGAAACTAACCTCTACTTGTGGCATACCGCGCGGTGCTGGTGGAATACCATCGAGATTAAAACGACCGAGTGATTTATTGTCGGCGGCCATGGGGCGTTCACCCTGTACGACGTGGATTTCCACTGATGGCTGATTGTCGGATGCGGTTGAGAATGTCTGAGAGCGTGAGGTAGGAATAGTGGTGTTGCGCTCGATGAGCTTCGTTGCGACTCCGCCGTAGGTTTCGATGCCAAGGGAAAGTGGAATGACATCAAGCAAAAGCACGTCGTGTACGTCTCCTTGCAAGATTCCGCCCTGAATAGCAGCGCCGAGGGCTACGACTTCGTCGGGATTTACACTGAGGTTCGGCTTCTTACCGAAGAAGGTCTCCACCGCCTTTTGGAGCGCTGGCATGCGTGTCTGACCTCCGACGAGAATGACCTCGTTGATGTCAGCTATTTTGAAGGGTGAGGCTTCCATTGCGCGCTTGGTGATAGTGATAGAGCGTTCAATGAATTCATTAGTGAGCTCCTCGAGTTTGGAGCGTGAGAGCTTCACAAGCAGGTGGCGTGGGCCCGATGAATCGGAAGTGATGAATGGAATGTTGACCTCAGTCTCAACGGCTGTCGAGAGCTCGATTTTGGCCTTCTCCGCTGCTTCATCGAGACGCTGACGCGCAAGTGGATCCGTGCGTACATCGATGCCTGATTCCTTCTTGAACTCATCGGCAATCCAATCCATTATTTTCTGGTCGATGTCTTTACCACCAAGGTGAGAGTCACCATCCGTAGAGCGGACTTCTATCACATCATCCCCTACTTCAAGCACGGAGATATCAAACGTACCGCCGCCGAAGTCAAAGACGACAATCTTCTCATTCTTCTTTTTGTTGAATCCATAAGCGAGTGCTGCTGCGGTTGGTTCGTTGATGATGCGCTTCACATCAAGCCCAGCAATTTTGCCAGCGTCTTTGGTGGCTTGGCGTTGCGCATCGTTGAAATATGCAGGTACCGTGATGACCGCCTCGGTGATAGTCTCACCCAAACGTGCCTCGGCATCAGCTTTGAGCTTTTGCAGGATCATCGCGGAGATTTCCTCTGGGCGATATTCCTTGTCGCCCATTTTGACCTCTATGCCACCACTAGCAGACTTGGTGGTCTCAAATGGCACTGCTGCGCGGTCTTTCTGTACTGCCGGCTCGTCGAAGCTGTGTCCGATAAAGCGTTTGATTTGGTAGACGGTGTTTTTGGGGTTGGTTACACCCTGACGGCGTGCAAGGAGGCCGACGAGTCGCTCCCCGGTCTTCGAGGTCGCGACGACCGACGGAGTGGTGCGCGCACCCTCTGCGTTCTCAATGATTTCAGGCTCGCCGTTTTTGATGATGGCGATTGCGGAGTTGGTGGTACCCAAGTCGATTCCTAGAATTTTTGACATATGTTGAGAAAATTATGATTGCTAAGATAGTACTATATATACTACTGCTCAAATGTGAACGCAAGATTAAGCTGCGACGATGACCTGCGCGGGCCTGATTACTCGATCTCCTCGTGCGTATCCAAAGCGCAAGACGCGGACAATTGTACCTGAACCCTGTCCCTCAGTTGCTACCTCCTGCACTACTTCATAACGTGCATGATCGACGGCTTCCCCGACACTTCCGTACTTTTCTATTCCGTAGCGAGTCATGACAGAAAGTAGCTGGTTGTAAATCTGCTCGACACCGGCTTTCCATGTCCCGTCGACAGATTTCCATGCGTCGCTTCCAAATGCCATATCGAAGCTGTCGAGTGCAGGAATAACATTTTCGATAACAGAATCCTTCGCACGCTCCACGTCTCTGTCGGTGTTTTCGCGCGCTTCACGTCGCGCATTGACGCCGTCGGCCTTGGAGCGTTGCCACCCGTCGAGGTACTCGTCACGCTTGACTTGAGTCTCCTTGAGTTCTCCGCGGAGTTTTTTTATCTTGGCAAGGGCTGCACCAATATCCCCCATCTCATCCTCCGGTTCAAAATTAATTTCTTCATCAATGGAGTCATTCATAATAAATATATTATAGCATAAATAAACTCTATAAGCAAAAACCTCGCACGGATGCGAGGTATTTTTGGGAAGACGAGATTAACGCTTACGTCACAACTCTCGTCGCACCAGCGCTCCTCGGTCGCGACCCCGCCTCGCGGTTTTGCTCTGGTGAGCAAAACATCGCTCCGGCCGTCAAAGCAGCAGAAAAGGCAAAGCAGTTTGCCTTTTCTAGCGCTTTGACCACTGTGGTGCACGGCGTGCGCCCTTGAGACCGAACTTCTTGCGCTCCTTTGCACGAGGATCGCGCTTGAGGAAGCCGCGGACCTTGAGGTCCTTGCGCTGCTCAGGGACGATTTCGATCATAGCGCGAGAGATACCAAGACGTACTGCTTCAGCCTGTGCCTTGTGACCGCCTCCCTTGACGACGACTGTCACCATGAAGGTTGCACCGAGGATTGTCATCGGAGCGAATGCAGTCTTTACCATTGATGCAAGTGGAAAATACTCGAGAGCAGGCTTGCCGTTGACCACCATGGTGGAATTCTTTGCAGCAGTGATGCGTACACGGGCGCTTGCTGTCTTGCGACGGCCGATTGCTTCTGTAAATGTGAGTGCTTTTGTTGCCATAAGGTTACTGAGTGATGGTAAGGTTCTTCATGCGCTCATTGCGGAATGTGTTGCGAGGCATCATGCGCTCGATGGCACGGCGGAGTGCTTCTCCCGGCTTGCGCTTATTGAGCTGCTGCAATGATTCAATCTTGAGACCACCAGGGAAGCCTGTGTAGTGAGTGAACTTGGTCTGCACTGACTTCTTTTCGCGCGTGGTGAGCTTGCCAGCGTTTTCGATAGTTACCTTTACATCTGAGAGGATGTTGGGTGTGTAATCAGGGTGAGTCTTGCCCATGAGTGCCTTTGCAGCCTCAGCAGCGACACGTCCAAGTGCCTTGCCTGCAGCGTCAATGTGATGAGTTTTAGTTTTAGGAGTAGTCATACAGTTTCTTAAACAAGCTCAATTCGGGCTGATTCGGTTGCTTGTTTGCCTACCTTACCAAGTAATATCACTCGTGTATAGCCACCCTTGCGATCGGCAAAGCGTTCGCGAAGAGTACTACTGATCTTCTTGACGGCGTCCGGTGCCCCACCCATACGGGATGAGAGAAGGCGCTGAGAGGCTACGGTATTGAGCTTACCGGTCGTAATCAAACGTTCGACAAACGGACGAAGCTCTTTTGCCTTAGCGACAGTGGTGACGATACCCTCTTGCAACACAAGAGAGCGTGCGAGACTTCGCAGGAGTGCGACGCGCTGTCCCTTCTTACGACCCAATGTACGACCTTTTTTGTGATGCAACATACAGATTTACAAATTAATTACTGAAGGATTATTGAGTGCGGAGTGTAAGACCGAGGTTGGAAAGTGCACGCTTGATATCCTGAAGACCCTTCTGGCCCAAGCCTTCGATTGCAAGGAGGTCATCCTCTCGCTTGCGAACAAGTCCACCGACAGTGCGGATAGATGCGTTATCAAGTGCCATCTCTACGCGCTGTGGCATACCAAGCTCGGTGATGCGAGTCTTGAGTGATTCAGCGTCCATTGCAGGAATTGACTTATCAGTCCCGGCAGCTGAATGAGACTCCGCAGCAGGTGCGGCGACCTCCTCAGTCTCCTCTTCCTTAAATCCGATGACAGCCTTGAGCTGATGAATCATTGTCTCGATTGAGCGCTCGAGTGCCTCGCGAGGAGCGATGGTGCCGTCAGTCTCGATCATGATTCGGAGGCGATTGAAGTTGGTACGATCACCTACGCGCATGTTTTCGACTTCGTAGTTGGCGCGGCGGATTGGAGAAAAGATTGCATCAATAGCAATAGTACCGATGTCGACGCGCTCTTTCTGGTGCTCTTCCTTCGGAATGTATCCGAGGCCGCGCTCTGCACGAAGCTCCAATTCGAAGTTGACCTTTGCGGTGACGGTTGCAATGACCTGCTCAGGATTGAGGATCTCAACCTGGCCTGGAAGCTTCAAATCAGCAGCGGTGACTTCTTGTGGACCTTTGACCGAAAGAGTGATGGTCTGAGGCTCGTCAGTGAGAAGCTTAAAGCGGATTTTGCGGACGTTGAGGAGAATGGTGACTACGTCTTCCTTCACGCCTTCGATGGTGGAAAACTCATGAGCAACGCCCGGGATTTTGACGTGGGTGACGGCTGCTCCTGGAAGTGAGGAGAGGATGATACGACGAAGAGAGTTACCAAGTGTGTTGCCATACCCTGGGTACAATCCGTCTATTTCATAGGTGCCGCTTCGCTCACTTTCTGAGACGATACGAGGCTTACTCGGCAATGCAATGTGGTAGTCAGACATAAAAAGTCGAGGTTAAATAGTAAAAGCGTCTAGTAAAAAGTAAAGTGATGATGACTATACCATTATCTACTGTAAAACTCAAACACCGTAGGATAATCAAGGCCTGCATCAACGCTATTGTAGGTCGGCTCCGTCACGATATCAGCTTTCATAAGCTTCATGTCACTAGTAATCCACTTCGGTACGACACGCACAGTCTCAGGGTTGACCTCAGAAAGACCGGCAAAAAGTGGGCTCGTGCGACTTCCCTCACGAACCGCGATGACGTCTCCTGGGCGGACACGGTGTGATGGAGTTGTGATGCGAACGCCGTTGATGGTGATATGACCATGACTCACGATTTGGCGTGCTGCACGACGAGTGGAAGCGATTCCTGCGCGATATGCGGCATTGTCCGCACGCATTTCAAGGGCGATGTTGAGTGCCGCTGATGGATCTTTCTCCTGGAAGGCAGCGTGAGCGTAGTTGGAAAGCTGGCGCTCAGAGAGACCGTAGGTGTAACGGACCTTTTGCTTCTCGAGAAGTTGGCGACCATAGTCAGAAACTGCGCGTCCACGTGGCTTCTTGACGCGAGCCTCAGCGAGAGAAAACTTCTGAGATTGCGTCTTTTCAAAGACACCTGCTCCGAGGCGCTTTGCAACTTTATATTGTGATTTGACGAGTAACATACAGTGAAAAAAGATTCGTAATAATAATTAGTGATTTAGATGCGACGTGGTTTTGGAGGTCGTGGACCGTTGTGTGGGACAGGAGTGTCATCAGAAATACGCAAGACATCAATGCCTTTGCCAGCAAATGCACGCAGTGCTGACTCGCGTCCAGCGCCTACTCCGCGGATAACGACATCAACTTCCTTCATGCCGATGATGTTTGCCTTGTCGCCAACGAGCTCGCCTACCTTTGCCGCTGCAAAGGGAGTGCTCTTCTTGGCACCTGCAAATCCGAGTGAGCCGGATGAAGACCATGCCACTGTATTGCCGTTTTTATCAGCCAAGAGGACCTTCGTGTTGTTGAAGGTGGCGTGAATGTGGAGTGTGCCGGCAGTGATGTTCTTCTTGGCAACACGTGCAAGAGAGCGCGACTTCAGACCCGAGTCGACGGAACCTCCTGATTTTCTAATTATTCGTTTTTTTCCCATAGTTTATTTTTGAAAGTGTGCTTGATCGTTTACCAATCAATCTCCTTATGTCTTCTCAAGCTTACGGCGACCTGATGTCATTGTCTTACGGACGTTGCCACGCACGGTGCGAGAGTTGGTCTTGGTGCCCTGTCCGCGCGCAGGAAGGCGCTTGGCGTGACGACTGCCACGGTAGGACTTGATGTCTTTGAGGCGGCGGATGTTGCCACTGATGTCGCGCTTGAGCTCACCTTCGACAGCAAACTTCTCGATGGTCTCGCGAAGCAAAGACTCTTGTGCAGGAGTGAGGTCGGTAGGACGAGCACCGAAGTCTATCTTGAGGAGAGACAATGTTGCCTGTGCACGAGGACGACCAACGCCATAAACAGCGGTGAGGCCGATTTCGAGGCGCTTGTTGTCAGGTACAGTCACTCCAGAGATGCGTAACATAATAGTAATTAAAAAATGAATTAAGGAAATTAACCTTGGCGTTGTTTATGACGTGGATTTGAGCAGATAACCCACAAGCGACCGCGTCGCTTGACCGAGTGACAATGCATACAAATTTTCTTGACGGAAGCTTTTACTTTCATAGGTGAATGGGTTTGAATGGGTTTGATTGTGCAATAGAAGCTACGATCGGCGAGTAATACGGGCACGTCCACCGTAGGGGTCGAGCTGTACCTGTACTCTGTCACCGACGAGCACCTTGATGCGGTGCAGACGCATTTTACCAGCGAGGTATGCGAGGACGATGTCTCCGCTACCCAACTTTACGCGAAAAAGGGTGTTGGGAAGTGCCTCTTCGACAACTCCTTCTACAACCTCTAATTCAGCCATATCTGCGCGACGAAGAATAGCAAAAAGTCCGTAATACGTCAAGCTTAATTGCTTGCCGAACTAGAAGCTGCTAGTGGATTTTGAATTTCAACCTTTATTTTGGATGAGTCCGACGGGAAAGAAGTCTTCCAAAAGGGCTCTATTCGGGCATGGGCCTCTTTAATCCCCGGGAAACCGCCTACGATAGTCTGGAAAACGGCTTGGTCACGTGAGGCGAGTGCCGTGGCCAAAGCCGAGCCGTCTACTGTCCATACAAAAGTAGCGTTTCCTACGAGCGCAAAATCCATTGAATCTGAGCCTAATTTGACTGGTGTGATGTCTTTGGCGACTGCGTGATAGCCAACGCCACCAACGAGCGTAACCGGCGCCTCGTCAGTTGCAACTGCCATGGTCTGGGCAAGAATTGAGGTAAATGAATCCGCAGGAAATACCGGCAAATCGATGTGAACCGCTTCGTTAATCTGCACCTTCCCAGAGCCTGCATCCACGTCTGCTGCATCGGTGTAAGTAGTCTGAGCAATATCAGCAAACGCAATGGAATTCCCCGCATTCTTTGACTGGACAAATTGTGTCACCTTCTGCGCCAAGCGTGCACGAATATCTGCAACTGCCTTTTGACGATCCTCTACTGCTACACCTGCCTGATTGCCAGCAAAGCCACCACTCATTGCAGCTGAGGATTGTGCATAGATGCCACTGTACATTGCTGGAGTCGTCTTGAGGCCGGGCACCGTGAAGCGATCTGCGACAATGTTGTACTGTTGTCCTGCCTGGTCAGCAGCAACGGTAATATCGATATGTCCTGCGGTGGTCCCCTTTTTGCCGGGAATTACAACGTCAGCCGGCGTTCTGAAGATGAGTCCCGATGAGGTTTGAAAGCGAGTATTTTTTATCAGTTTAACGCTTGCGGTGGAATAATTGTTGTATACCGTAATGGTGCCAGATGCTTTTGCTTGTACTGCGGTGGTACCAGTGCCCGTCACATCTTGAGAATCGGTGATATCGGTCGAGACGACGATATACGCAAGGGTGCCAGTTGCTGCGTTACTTGCAGGATACGCAGTGAGCTGTGTGGTGTCGTCGAACGTGACTGTCTGGGTTCGGGGTATTACGACAACGGTCGTTTGTTTAAAAAGAAACAGTGCAAAAAATCCAAGCACAACGATGCAAAGACCAATCGCAATCCAAATCCAGAGACGGGAAATTTTACGGTTGGGGCGAGGAAGGTATTGAGCACTGCGCTCTCGAGCATCATTCATGCTTGGCCGACTGCGTGGTGGCATATTGATATTGCGAATGCCACGCGGAGCGGAAGTGGCGATTTCTGACTCCCCTATATCATCATCGGCATATTCTTGATCTTGCGCATGCAAATCAAGCTCGTCAGTCTCGGTATGATGGACCTCTGGAGCAGGAATCGGACGAAGTTGACGTACCTCAGGCTTATTCATCGCCTGAGCAGAAGCTCTGTTATCCCCACCTGCGGGATTGGGCGGCACAATATCTTGGAAAAAATCTTTTGCCATAGGTAAGAACCAACTATACCACGAATGAGGCTTATTCAGCTTCTTCGCTGTTAACAAGTGTACTCGCGATTAAAAGGCCAATATCAATAGGAGCATCACTTTCTGAAACTACGCAGGTGCCGAGCTGTGCGGACTCGAGTCCGTGGACGAGGAACGGTTGCGATGTAATCGTGCACTGATTGAAATCGATGCGTGAGAAAAATGTAGTGAGCCACGGCATAAGGTCTGGATGGGTAACCAAGACAAGATTCGGTGGCAGGCGCACCGGAGTGGCTATTTTTGTGAGTGCATCGCCATATACGCGAGCCAGCTCAATCTCTGCATGTGCCATCGAATCATTCATCACCTTGCATGTGTCGTCAGCACATTCGTCGCGTTCAACCATACGAATGGTTGAAAGTGTTTCTTCTGGTACGCCCTTCTCGGAAACACGCTTCAAAATCGATGCAATTCCCTCATTGACGATTGAATAATTAACCACGAGGGCATCACGCACGACGAGCACCGTCGTTGCCTGGGTGCGAATATCAACGATGACACTTTCTTTGGAAATAGAGGGGATTATGCTGAATGCCGCGGTAAGCGCACGTGCACTGGAGCGCAAAATCGGCTTTGTATGTGGAAACAACTTTTGTAAGGTCTCAGTTGTCCCTGTGCGAATCGAAGGTTCGCAATCACTGATGAGAGCAACGGTCGAAATATGATGTGCGGTCTTACCCAACGGCACTCCTGTGGCATATCCATTAAGCTCAACGCGCACAATGCTGGATTCCAAAAGATTGGAGCGATCGAAATCCTTCTCCTCAGCGATTGCCTTCTGAGCCAGTGAGGTGATGGTTGTGTTGGTAATACGTGTCTCCTTTTCAAAAACGCTGTCAGCTCGTGTGGTCTTGGAATGAGTCCACGGGGCACCGATAATCGCATATGATGCAGAAATGCGAGCTCCCTTATGAGGCCCACCGGAAAAATCGGCAAGTACCTTATCCCCTGCTTCCTGAAGGCTTTTCAGTGTCCCGGCTGCAGTTGCTTCAACGCTCCGCTCATCAAGAGAGAGTGATGTGTGAGCATCGTGCATGACTGTCGCTGGACGATTATCCTCGATTGCAAGAATAGCGACGCCGACACTTCCACTACTGACGTCCGCGACAGCTACAAATTTCTTTGATGTATGAGAAATACCAAACATGGCACTGATAAGTATACCAGAGCAAAGTGCGACTCATGTATTTTTTATTGCAAAACTGCCTTGATGCGACGAATGCCTGAGGCGACCGCTTCTTCCTTTTGGATTTTAAATGTGCCGGAAAGTTCACTGGTGTTGTTGACGTGTGGTCCGCCACAAAACTCTATCGAATATGCATCGTCGAAATGCGGACTGGATTCTGATGCCCCCGCAGGTCCGATAGAATACACGGAAACCATGTCGGGATATTTCGCACCGAATTCGTGCTCTGCTCCGAGCGTCTCAGCTTCATCTTTGGGCAAGGTACTGCGCGTCACCGGCAAATGTGCCTGGATTTGTTCATTTACAATCGCTTCTACTTCATGAATTTGCTCGGCGGTCATCTTCGCGGTATGAGAAAAATCGATTCGGAGGCGCTCTGAGGTAATGTTGCTTCCGCGTTGATGCACATGCTCGCCGAGGACTTTTTGCAATGCCTTGAGGAGGAGGTGATGTGCAGTGTGAAGACGAGTAGTTTGCTCCGAATGGTCCGCAAGTCCACCCTTGAACTTCTGCTCAGACCCGGCACGGGAAAGCTCCTGATGCTGCTTCATTTGAAGCTTGAACCCTGCCTCATCAACGCTCATGCCGCGCTCGAGGGCAATTTCCATGGTCATCTCAAATGGAAAGCCGTAAGTCGTGAAGAGTGTGAATGCTTGATCTCCGGTAACGGACTTAGACTCGCGTGTCATTTTTTCAAATTCCTTCATTCCATTATTAAGTGCGTGACCAAACTGCAATTCCTCCTTCCAAATCTCTGAGGTAATCTCTTGGTACATTTCTTCGCTCGAGAGTTCCGTATATGCCTGCTTGTATTTCTCTATGATGATGACGGCACAGCGATTGAGCATGCTTTCTTCGCGCTTATCGTTCTCGATGCCCAGCTTCTGAGCGTGCTGTGCGGCGCGACGCAGAAGGCGACGCAATACGTATCCGCGATCGGTGTTACTCGGGCGCACACCGTCAGCGAGCATGAAGACTGATGCACGCATGTGATCGGCAACGATACGGAAAGACTTTTGATAGCGCATATCGCTGTAATCTTTGCTCGAGAAATGGGCGAGCAAATCGATAATGTCCTTGAATACATCTATGAGGAATACGTCGGCATTATTATTTGATGCTGCAGTGATGCGCTCGAGCCCGCCGCCGAAGTCGACGTTTTGCTTTGGCAACAGTGCAAACGTACCATCTTGCTCTTTGATGTACTGCATGAAGACAGAATTACCTATTTCCATGAAGCGTCCGCAGTCGCAGTTGGGATGACAGTGTGGGCCGAAGTTCTCATCGTGCACCGTCCCGAAGTCATAGAAAACTTCGCTGTCTGGTCCGCCAGGCTCACCACTGGGCATCTTTTCAGGCGTTCCAGCACGACTCCACCAATTTTTCTTGGCTTCGTAGAAGAAAATACGTCCACCTTGCATTCCCTTTTGGTAACCATCTGCTTCAGAGCCAATTTCGACTGCCTCAGCAATAATTCCCTTCGTTGCAAAAAGTGTCTTCCAAATGTCTGCGGCTTCAGTATCTTTTGGTAGATTGTTTTGCTCGTCGCCGATGAAGGCCGTCACATAGAGCTTGGATGGATCAATACCAATCTCATCGGTCATAAATTCAAAGAACCATTGCAGTTGTTCTTGTTTGAAATAATCTCCGAGAGACCAGTTGCCCAACATTTCGAAAAACGTGGTGTGGCGATTGTCGCCGACCTCTTCTATGTCTTCAGCACGAAAGCTCTTTTGGCTATCAACAAGACGGTTGCCTTCCGGATGCGCTTCGCCCAACAGATATGGCAAAAGCGGTTGCATGCCGGAGCCGGTAAAGAGTGTTGTCGGATCGTTTTGCGGAACGAGTGAGGATGAGGGGATTTCGACGTGACCACGTGCCTTGAAATAGTCGAAATATTTTTGGCGAACATCGTTTACGTTCATAGGAATGTAGTGCTGAGGGTAACGTATTTTGAGTTACTTGGAAAGAGCGCCCGCTGCTGATTCGGACAGATTACTAGAGTTGAGATATTTTTTGAGTGCCTTATTTACGTCTTTTACTGTCAGTGCGCGATATTTTTTGAGAAAGTCGTCGAAGTATTGCGGAATATGCCCTTCTGAAATGAGACGGTGCGCGAGCCCTGCGCACGCAGAAGAATTAGAGAGTGCAACCAACGATCGCGACTCATACATGGCAATATGTTTCCGTACTTCAGTTGCGGTCACTCCCTTCTCCACAAGCCGCTTTATTTCATGCAATGTCGAAGCACGACCCTTCTCAAAAAGTTGTGGTGCAAAGGATGCTTTGATAAGAGCAGCACCTTCAATCCGTGCTGAGCTATTTACACTTGCATAGATGCCATAGGTAAGACCTTCTTGTTCGCGCACAATACTCATAAGTCTTCCGGTAAATCCCGGAACTCCAAGAATCTGCATACCCAACATGAGCGCCGCATAGTCAGGATGCGAATCCATTATGCCGATTGCGGATCCTAAACTATATTCAACACTCGTCTTCTCTCGTACGTGCGTGCGCACCTTTCTATGAGCTACTGGCGGAGCAGATACGTATTCAATGGTCAATGCCGTTGGATTAGGAAGCTTTTTAAAATACGTATCAATCAGCTTTTGAGATTCGCGTTCGGAAATATCACCTGCAATCGAGACGAAAAGCGAGCTTCGCGCAATAGTTGCTTTGTGATAGTCCTGCAACGTTTTGCGCGTACACGCGACGACTGATTTCATCGACTCTTGCGACAAGTCCTCACGCGATGCATGACCAACAGGAAAAAGAATACGTGAGAGATGGATACGAGATTGGGCCTTCGGATCCACTGCTTCGAGTGAGAGGTCTGATTGCATGCGCTTCTTGAGTACCGAGAGCTCTTTCTCGGCAAATGTCGGTTCGGTAAGTACTTCGCGTATGATGTTGAGAAGTGCATTGAGGTGTTGCGGTCGCACGGAGGCATGAAAAACAAGCCTGTCGGCGCTCGCCATAAACGAAAGCGAAGCGCCGATTGCATCAAGCGTAATCTGCAACTCCTTCTTTGAATGCTTTTTCGTACCTTCAAGAAGCATAGCTGCGTGAGCTTCTGCCAGCACGTCACCCGCGACGTGAGACTTCGGCTGTGTGTGCAAAAACGCCTGTGCGCCAAGACGTCCACCGGAAACGCTGCCAACAAGGGAAACCATGTCGTGGGAAGCAAATGGCGTATAGACAAGAGTGCCCTTCCATTCAAACGTATGAAGTTTTACTTTTTTTGAATAGTTCATAGAGAGTTTTTAAGAACGCCGAGGGAGTTGGTCTGTTTGGTAAGGTAGTGTGTAGCGCGCTTCACATCAGTGCTTGTAATGCTTGCGACCATTTTTTCAAGCTTGTAATCAAACGTCCAATCCCCCGCTGCGATGCATTCAGATACCGCGAGTGCATCGCCAAACACCCCGTCGCGAGCCTTGGCGCTCGTGGTCAAGATAAATTCCTGTGCGCGCTTGAGTTCTACCTTGGAGACACCGTGAGCGGCAATGTAATTGATTGATTTTTGTATGAGCGCAAATACCTTAGTTGTTTTTTTTACGTCATCAATCGTTGCAGTAAACCCAAGCCAGCCAGCATCATGCAGCGGCGGCATCTCGACTTCAAAATCCGAAGCAATGCCAGAATCCACGATTGCTCGCTGCAATACACTTGATCGTCCACCAGCGAGGATAATCGCGAGCACAGAAAGCGCCGCGAAGTCAGGATGAGTCGCCTCTACGATGCGATACATACTCATGGCGATAGAAACTCCTGCTGGATACGACATCTCGACCTGTCGGGCCTTTTCTTGCAATGGTTCCACTACGGTCATCGCAGGTATAGCATGCGGTGACTTTTTAATCGAACCGAAATATTTGATGACTAATCGCTCGAGATCACGTGGTGATATATCTCCAAAGACGGTGAGTGTCGCGTTGTTGGGCCAGTAGAACGTATCATAAAACTCGCGGAGTTTCTTTGCCGTTGATGATTCAATATCTTCTTTGTTGCCGATTGTGGGGATGCGGTATGGATGAACTTTGTAGGCTTCAGCGAGCAGCATCTCATGCAGGAGTCGGTATGGACTGTTTCTCCCCTGCTCATATTCGTTGCGCACGACTGTCATTTCGGAGGCAAGATCAGCGTCATTGAATAAGCTTCCACGCATACGGTCTGCTTCTAGCGCGAGTGCTTTTTCGACATCAGCAGCTGCGACAAGTTCAAAATAATTGGTGCGATCGAGCCAGGTGGTGGCATTTACCTGTGCCCCCATCCACTCGAGATACCCGGTGATTGATTTGCCGTTTTTGGTATTAAACTTTTTAGAGTCTTTGAAAAGCAGGTGCTCAAGAATATGTGTAGAACCCGTACATCCTGGAGTCTCGTTGCGGCTCCCGACGTGATATGTGATACAGACCGCAACGACAGGTGCTGAAGCGTCGCGCTTATAGAGTACACGCAGGCCATTGGAGAGCATGTATTCAGTCACTCCGTATATACTGCGCACCTTCTTGAGAGAGGCTTTCATTAAGCTCAGAATAACGTATTTCGGCTTATTTGCCAGCATTCTAGAGCCAATGAATCGGAACCTTTCCGTGGGCCGAGAGATATTCATTTGTTTTTGAAAAAGGTTTCGAGCCAAAGAAACCTGTATGTGCGGAGAAGGGTGATGGGTGCGGAGATTCCAGAACGAGGTGTTTGGAGCGATCTATGTGTGCACCTTTGGCCTTTGCATAATTACCCCAGAGTATGAAAACATTATGCTCGCCCTTAATCGAGAGTGCCTGTATCGCTGCATCAGTAAATTGTTCCCAGCCGCGACCTTGATGCGAACCGGGATTGTGTGCCTGCACAGTGAGTGTTGCATTGAGCAAGAGTACTCCTTGCTTAGCCCAGCGCTCCAAATCCCCCGTGCGATTGGTAATCGAAGTCCCCATATCATTAGCCAACTCTTTGTATATATTTTGTAAAGACGGCGGCAGAGCGACGTCGCTGCCAACCGCAAAGCAAAGTCCATTGGCTTGCCCCACGCCGTGATACGGATCTTGTCCGAGTATTACCACTTTAGTTCTATCAAATGGACACAAATCAAATGCACGAAAAATCTTTTTGGGGTCTGGATAAACAGCAGTGTGTGCATATTCCTCTCGCACAAACGAACTGAGTTCTTTAAAATATGATTTCTCAAACTCCCCACGGAGCTCCGCCTGCCATGATGCTTCAATACTAACCGTTGGTGCCTCTGTCATAACACGATCAAAGTGCACCTTCTTCTTTGAGAATTTGTTCCTTGCGCTTCGTCCCTCCACGATTGTAACTACCAAGACTTCCATCTGATTTGACTACGCGATGACACGGAATATCCGTATTGTAATTGCCTCGCATCACTGCTCCCACGGCACGCGAAGCCGCGGCATTTCCTGCCTTCGTCGCGACCTGCTTATACGTCATTGTTTTGCCCTTAGGAATCTTCCGCACAATATCGTGTACTTTGTCGGCAAATGTCTTCATACGTTGAGTATATCAAATACCGCACAGAAGCTTGGCCTCTTCCAATACTTTTGGGATTCGCTCAGGCTTCACGCCGTATTCCTTGAGCAAATGTGGCGCTTGTACGTGTTTGCATAGCACAATTTTTTTGTCCATCAATCGCTTCTTTTCGCCATCAGTAAGTGTCGTGAGGCAAGTAAGTGGATGGACATGCGCCTCTTCGATAAGTGTGAGCAGGCCACGTGTACGTGGATAATCCCATCCGATGAGGCGGAGATTTGAACATTGCGCGTAGCGGATAGCGTTGCGTGTAAATCGAGTATTCGTTACGAGGCATCCCTCAGTCACGCGCGAACTTGCTGCAGGCGCCATTTTCAAATCATCGTAGCGAGCCTTTACATAGAGTGCATCTTTGATATCGGTTTTGCCGCTCGGGTCATTATGAAATTTTGCCTCAATACCCACACGCTCACCGTCTTTCTCCATCAATACATCGACTTCATGTGGTGCACAGCGTCCCATTAGGGTCACCTCGGTCTCGACTCTCCATCCGTGCCCACGAAATACCTCGGCCAAGAATCGTTCAAATGGAAATCCCGAGGGACCAAGTGCAAAAACCGCACGCTTCATTGAATACCGGGCCGCAACGGGGGCTACTTCATGCTCGCGCAACATTTCAAACGCATGACGGTATATTTCTTCGGTCATCATGCCTGTATGGAGATGTGTGAGGATGTGGGCCAAAATCTTTGCACGCATAGTAGAGCTAGCTCCAGCGTGGGCGAGTGAGTGTTCGAGCTTTACCGGATCAAAGAGTTCCAGTGTGCCATCTGCTTTCGTTATCATTAAGTGCTCCATATATAAGTATTCAGAGTATCATCACGTGTTTTACTGACCCTCTGCAACGTGCTCGATAATCATTGGCATATCTTGCCCATCAAGCTTCGCTGCAAAGGAAATTCCCTTCTGAGGTGCAAACGCAACCGTTTGAAACCATTTGGATACCTTGTCTTGCGTGCACGTAACTGCTGGATCTTGCCAGGTACTCAGCGTAATAACGAAACTGCTCGTTGAAACTTCAACCGTATGAGCAGAGAGCTCATCGCATGGGGAAGGAAGCACAAGCGTACCGGACAATATATGCGCACCCTTTTCAGGAGTGTCACGTATAACGGTAGGAGCAACAATAATATTCGTTGAATTTGCTTCGACAATATTTCCACCGACGAGAAGCACACCATAAGAGAACACACTAGCGACAACAGCAAAGGCGGTGAGGCGACGCGCAGCATCTTTCATGCTCACATTGTAACGTGCATTTTAGAAAGATTCGCTCCTATTTATACACAGCGAGAAGAATGCAATGGTACTAGTTCACCTGAATGATTCCTCCACCAAGACAAACTTCACCCTCGTACATCACTAGCGATTGACCAGCTGAGACAAGATGTGGGTCATCAAACGTACACATGATGACGCTACCCTCCTTGGTGAGAGTCGCTCGTACAGGAACTTCGCGATAGCGTGTCTGCACCATGGTCTCAAAGGGAAACGAGGCAGGCTCGCCAATCCAGTGCATATCACGTAGCTGAATCTTGCCTTTCGTAGCGTCTTGTCGATGCGGTGAGACCGTAATTGAATTCTTATTCGTATCAATTGCCGTCACATAATGCGCAGTGCCATCAGGAGCGTTTGTGGTAGTGAAGCCATGCCTCTGTCCGATAGTATAGAGTGCCGCGCCTTCATGCTCACCAACGACAGCACCCGAAATATTGAAGACAGGGCCATGCTCGACTGAAATGTAACGACGTAAGAAATCGCGCATCGAGACATCGCCAACAAAACAAAGTCCCTGACTGTCTGCTTTGCTTGCCACAGGAATAGTGAAATCAATTGCACGCTTTCGAACATCAGTTTTATGTAGAGCACCGATAGGAAAGAGTACATTGTTCAATTCTGCCTCACTGATGCGATGCAAAAAATACGATTGATCTTTATTGGTATCAACACCACGGGTGAGCACCGCGCGCCCGTTCACCTTTTTAACTTGTGCATAATGCCCTGTCGCCAAAAGATCTGCCCCTTGAGCAAGTGCCCATTTCATGAAGACGCCGAATTTGATGTGCTCATTGCAAAGCACATCGGGATTGGGTGTGATACCACGCGTATAATCAGCAACCATTTGATCAACGACCTCACGCTTGTATTCATCGGACAAATCGACTTCACGAAACGGCACATCAAGCGAAGCGCAAATACGCAGCGCGTCGAGCCGATCTTCTCGCCATGTACACTCGATGAACTCTGGCTGCCAGATTTTTATGAATGCACCAACAACAGAAAAACCCTGCTGTTTGAGGAGTGCGAGAGATGTCGCTGAATCGACTCCCCCGGAGAGGCCGACGAAGACTGTTTTCATATCGCTACACTACATCAATTTCGAGACAAATACACGCGCTCGTTTTGCAGCTGACAAGCAAAGGTTGCGCAATAATGTGTCACTCCCTGGCCATCAGCAAGATAGAAGAGATAGTTACTTTTGATTGGAGTGACGGTCGAGAGTAACGAGTCGAGTGAGGGGCTACCGATGGGAGTCGGTGGAAGTCCGGCGTGTTTGTAGGTGTTGTAGAGCGAATCACTCTGAAGATCCGACATGGTGATTTGGGAATCGGTTTTGCCAAGAGTGTAGATAAAGGTCACATCAGTCTGCAGCGGCATGCCACGCGCAATACGATTCCACAAAACTCCTGCAATAGTACGACGGTCATCGGGATTGTTCGCCTCACGCTCGACAATAGACGCCATCGTGACGTCGTCAGCAAGCGGCTTACCGAAGGCAGCGACCTCATCAGCAATCGTCGCCTCATGATGATCAAAATCTTGTCGCATTGCCTCAATCACCGTATTCTCAGTTGCATTGGGGAGGAAGAAGTATGTGTCCGGGAATAAATATCCTTCCATGGGAGTAGCGAGTGTGAGGAAGTGTACTGGGTTGAAGTTCTGCAAATCAATACTAAAGACTGTTGCCATCTGGCGGACGGTTGCACCCTCGGGAATTCGGATACGAAGTGGTTCGAGACCATATGCGCCAATACCAATCGTGCGTGCAAGGTGAAAGACATCAAGTGGTTCTTTGAATATATAATCCCCTGCACGCAAATCTCTCGAATGACCGAGGAGAGTTGCCATGATACGGAAAACGAGAGCAGAACGCACGAGCCCATCATCTTGCAAGATTTGTCCGACCTGTGTGCTTGATAGCGAGGATGGAATACTGATGATTTTCCGAAGTGGGAATTCATCTGGTGGGCGAATGAGATACAGATATCCGTAGGTGAGTGAGAGTCCCAATATGAGGATTATGAGAATAGTGCGTCGGTTGGCGTTTTGCCGCCATCGCGTAGAGAAATTCTGTTGCAGAGAATCGAGATAATCAATCGAACGCACGAGCGCATTGGGTTTGGGATCTTGTTCCATATATCAGACTATTTAGGAAGATTTGCTGGTGGCTCTGCCTTTTTGGCGGGGATTCGTTCGAGCCCAGGAGCTGAAACGCCACTGCTTGGGAAGTGGAACATTGTAGCGAGGACTTCACTTGTCATTACACTATATTCAAATCTCCATGGAGCAAAGAATGCTGAGCGGCGACGGTATGCATCTACATAACGCGCCGTAAGAAGTCGATCGCGATACCCCATGAAGTCTTGCCACGGGTAATCAAAAGAATTATGTCCACGGTCTGGCTGCAACTCATTGAGATAACCGGGATTGCCTATCGACTTCCAAAACCAACGCATCCCGTTGGCAACAGAGCCCACCATCGGGGTCTTGGTGGTGTCCACAATGAAGAGACCTTTGACCGCCACATCAAAAGGGATTTTACTGAGCTGGCGCTCCATGACCCGCATTTGCTCGGTCTGTGCCCATGTCGGGCGAGGAAATCCGTACTTACGCTCGTCGCTTTCAGGAGCATCTTCCTTGCCAGGACTTATGGATGCGCTCTTTCGGATGTCGGAAACGGCAGTTCCGACTCGCGTTCTCCATTTCTTTGCGCCATTTTCAGGATTGAAGAGACTTCCCTCTTTTGCCGTGGCGCGAAAGACAATCTGAATCCAGGCCTGTTCCCCAGGCTTCAGCGAGCTCAGATATTCAAACGCCTGCGCCATCGGATCTATCTTGAACTCTTCATCAGGATCTTTATCGAGTTCAAACTCGATATACGTCTTGAGAGGAAGTGCATCAGGCGCCCCGTAGATATGTTCATTGACGAACGCAGAATGCTTGCTGCCATCATACCTAAATTTCGACGCATAATCCTCCACCTGATGAATTTCGATTTCAGGATATTGCGCATAGAGTGCCGCTTCCACAACGCGACGATAATTTTTCCAACACCAAATATACATGTGCACTTCTCCGCCAAAGGAGACATATTCGAGTGAATACCAGACGCGCACCTGCCCGTGCCAGATACGGTGCAGGAATGAACCTTCTCCTGAAGTTGAATAGAGGCTCGAAAGCGCTGTTTCCATCGCGCGAGGAGATTTGGTAATCTCACGAGGCACTTTTATCTCAAGTAGTACCGGATCACGACCTGAGATATACAAGCCTTGGATGTACCACACCCATACGTTCCACGTTGATATAACAAGCCCTATCGGCAGCCATACCGGAGCAGTGCCGACCAACCATTCAATAGCGAAGGTCGGAAGATGTGGAATTTCAAGAGAGAGAATGGAGAGTAAACCGAGAAATGTAATAGAGAGCGTAACGGCACGCGATATTCCCCACTCACTGAGCCATTCAAATACAAAATATCCGAGTTTAGTATTATGTTTAATGTGCTCATACCACGTATCCGCTGGATGTGCGTGTCCGTGATCACTTTTAGCAAATATTCCTCCCTCAAATATTGTATCCTCAAAAAGCCCTTTGGGTGCTGGGTGTTCCTCATCTGCCATGTCTGTATAATACCATCGTGTTGAAACAAATATCTACGAATATTCACCGCACTGTGTAAACAAAAAACCCGAAGATATTCTTCGGGTCTTTGTGTTTAAGTTTG